>DSLFC04102__coassemble_1438_pt1 | contig 13861 bp, 9 predicted proteins | sample DSLFC04102__metabat2_low_PE_004 | metagenome-assembled genome bin DSLFC04102
GCGTTTTCCGCTCTGGGGATCGAACAGCAGCATATTCCCGCCGGTAAAGCCCAGGTTCACCGGGCTATCCACCGGGTAATCGATGCCGCCGAACACCACGCTGGTGACCATGGAATCCGCCACGCTGACCCGCACCGTGGTTTCCATACCGGCGGGCAGGGTGGAGTAGACCTTGCCGGGCAGGCCGCCGCCCTGGTTCAGGGTGATGAACTCGGGGCGCACGCCCACCACTACCTCTTGGGGCAGGCTGGGCAGCGCCTCCCGGGCCTGGAAGGAGAGCTGGGCGCCCAGCATATGGAGGGCAACCTTTTTCCCCTCCACCGCCGCCACCCGGCCGGGGATGAAGTTCATGGTGGGGCTGCCCATGAAGTCGGCCACGAACAGATTTTCCGGCTCCAGGTACATGGTCAGAGGGGGCGCGTACTGCTGGAGCACGCCCTTTTCCATGAGGCACACCTTAGAGGACAGGGTCATGGCCTCCAGCTGGTCGTGGGTGACGTAGACGAAGGTGGAATCGGTATCCACGTGAAGGCGCTTGAGCTCGGCGCGCATTTCCGTGCGCAGCTTGGCGTCCAGGTTGGACAGGGGTTCGTCCATGAACAGCACCTTGGGGCCGGGGGCCAGGGTACGGGCGATGGCCACCCGCTGCTGCTGTCCGCCGGACAGCTCGCTGGGGTAGCGCTCCAGGTACTCCTGGATCTTGAGCATCTTGGTGAGCTCCTCCACCCGGGCGGCGATACGGGCCTTGTCCCATTTCAGGTTTTCCAGGCCGAAGGCGATGTTCTGCCGCACGGTCATATGGGGCCACAGGGCGTAGTTCTGGAACAGGAAGCCCACGTCCCGCTTGTTGGGGGGCACGTTGGTATTGTCCTGGGAGGAGAACACCTTCTCCCCGCCGATCCAAATTTCCCCTTCGGTGGGGGTTTCCAGCCCGGCGATCATGCGCAGGGTGGTGGTTTTTCCGCAGCCCGAGGGGCCCAGCAGCGTGATAAAGGCGTTGTCCTCGATGACCATATTCAGGTCGTCCACCGCGGCGGTCTTGCCAAACCGCTTGGTGACGTGGCGTAAAATAATCTCCGGCATCCCGCTATCCTCCAATTCCTTTGTCGATGGACGCCCCGGTGAGCTTATTCACCAGCAGGTTGATCAGCAGCACCACCGCGATAATCAGCAGGTTGATGGCGTTGCCGAACTGGGCCCAGCCCTTTTCGCTGTACTGCATCAGCATGGTGGTGAGGATGGTGTTGCTGGTGGGCACCAGCAGCACGAACAGGGACAGCTCCCGCATACAGGACACCATGGGCAGCAGGTACCCGGAGAGGAAGGAAGATTTCTGGATGGGGAACAGAATCCGCGCCATCCGCTTCCACCAGGGCACGCCCACGATGACCGCCGCCTCCTCGATCTCCCCGGACAGCTGGAGCATGGCGCCCACGCCGGAGCGGGACGCGAAGGGCAGGTACTTCACCGAGCCGATGAGCGCCAGCAGCACGAAGCCGTGGAGCAGGGGAATGCGGGTGCTCATGGCCAGGTAGATGGCGCCAAAGGCCAGGGAGGGCATCAGGTAGGGGAAGAAGGACAGGGCGTTCACCGCGTTGGCCAGGCGGCTGCCCCGCCTGCGGGCGATGCCATAGCCTACCAGCACCCCGCAGGTGCCCGCCACCAGGGAGCAGGTGACCGCCAGCAGCAGGCTATAGCCCAGGGCGCGCCAGATCTTGGGGCTGAGCAGTATGCCGTTGCTGTCGCCCTGGTCCAGGTAGTCCAGATCCCGGCCAATCCAGAACTCCAGGGTCATGTTGTCCAGGCTGTAATTCCCCGCCTTGATGGTGACCGATTCCAGGGCGAAGGAGAGCAGGGGCAGCACCGCCACCAGCAGCATCAGCACCAGCAACGCCACGGCGATGGGCCGGTTGGCCTTTTTCAGCTTAATCAGGGAGACCTGGCCGCTCTTGCCGGTCACGGTGGTATAGCTCTTGCGGCTGCCCGTCACCTTTTGGTTGAAGGCCAGGATAGCCACCCCGAACAGGATCATCACCGCCGCGATGATGTAGCCCTGGCCCGGATAGGTATTCATCAGGGACATCATCTTGGTGGACAGCACGTAATAGCGCACCGGGGAGCCCAGGAACACCGGCACCGCGTAGGCGCTCATGCTGCTGGCGAACACCAGCAGAAGGGTGGACAGCATGGCCGGGCGCACGATGGGCAGGGTGATGCGCCGCAGGATGCGGGAACGGGGCGTCTTCAGGATGGTAGCCGCTTCCTCCAGATTGGCGTCCATGTTGCGCAGGATGCCGCCGATGAGGATATAGGCGAAGGGGGCGTAGTGCAGCCCCAGCACCATGGAGATGGGGAAGTAGCCGTACACGAACCACTCGGGCATGTACACCCCGAACACCGCCGCCAGTATGCCGTTGGCCGTCCCCGTGCCCACCAGGGTATTGCGGAAGAAGGTCTGCCAGAACAGCGCCAGGGTCCAGGAAGGCATGATATAGGGGAACACGAACACCGCAGACACGAATTTTTTGTACTTCATGTCGGTGCGGGTGACCAGCCAGGCCACGGTTCCGCCGAACAAAATAGCGATGAAACTGGCGGTGACCGACACGGCCAGGGTATTCATCAGGGGCTCATAGAACTGAATCCAGCTATTGGACAGGGTAAACCCCTGAGGGCCTCCGTCGTTGAGGGTAAACAGCAGCTTGTCGAAGTGGTAGGTGGTAAAGGCGCCTACCAGCTGACCGGTGGCCCGGGCTTCCCGTCCGGCGTGGACGGTAAAGGTCTCCCCTACCAGCAGGATCAGGGGATACAGGGTAAGAAAGCACAGCGCCACCAAGAAGACGATCAGGATTACGTTGGCGGGCTTGGAAAAAAAGCCCTTTAAAGCGCCCAGCGTCCGCTTGGCCGGGCTTGCCTTGGCCCTTTGCATGGCCGCATCACCTCGCGCCCCGCGCCGGGGCGCGGGAGAATGGGGTACCCCGCCCCCCGGCCCCGCAGGGCCGGGGGGCGGCAAAGGCGCTTATTGCAGGTATTTGAGCACGAAGGAGTACACGTCCTCATAGGCGTCCAGGATGTAGTCCGGGTCCTCCATCACCAGGGTCTGCTTCCACACGTCGATGCCCAGATCCCCCTCGTTGGGGACCACCTGGGTGTTGGTGGAGTAGGCGCCTATGGACTTGCCCCAGGGGGCGAAGCCCTCGGAGGTCATCAGGTACTCGATGAACAGCATGGCGGTATAGGGCCGGGAAGCGTTGCTGGTCACCATGGCGTACATGGGGTACATGAAGCCGGAGAAGGGCTCAATGGCGGTTCCCTCCTCGGTGGCCTTGTACTGGCCCACGGTGAGGTTGTCGGTGTACACGCTGGAGGAGCGCAGCTTGGACAGGACGAACAGGCCGATCTTGCCCTGGGCGCTCTCCTGGGAGATGTCCTCGGCGATGGTGGTGTCCGAATTGCCGAAGGTGCAGTTGCTCAGGAACTCGGCGATCCACTTATACCCGGCGTTCTCGTATCCGCTCAGGTCGATGGGCGTTCCGTAGAGGGACTCGTAGGCCTGGGCCAGCTTGTCCGACCATTCCGGGCTGGTGAGCATCACCAGGAAGTTCATGTTCACCTGCTCGCTCTCCGGGTTCTTGAAGATCACGTTGCCCTTCATCTGGGGCTCGGTGAGCTGCCACACGTTGGTGATGGCGGGCGCGTTGTCCCCCAGGTTGTTCCAGATGAACACCTTGTTGATGTACTGCTGCACCAGGGGATTTAAGTCCTCTTCGCCCACGCTGTCCTTGACGGAGGCGGGCACGAAGTTTACCAGATAGCCCATCTCCAGGGCCTGGCTCTTCAGGGAAGCGCCGTCCTGGATCATCACCATGTCGGCGCCCTTGGCCCCGCCGCTCATTTCGGTTTCCAGCTTGATGTAGATTTCCGCGTCCTTCAGGTTATTGGCCTCGCCGGCGATGCCGTACAGGGCGGTGAACTCCTCCAGGGCGGTGGCGATGCGGCTGGTATTGCCGTAGACCACGAAGGACCCTTCCTCGGCCAGGGCTTTTTCCAGCAGCTCCTCGTGGGTCATGGCCTCGCCCAGGGCCACCTCGTCGGCCACATTGGCCAGGGCCGCGCTCCCGGACAGCATAAGCAGGGCGGCCAACAGCAGAGCAACCAATTTCTTCATGGGACATACTCCTTTACCGATTTATTTGTGCGCCCGGGCCTTCCCCGGCGCTGGGTGACGATAAGCAGCCGGGGCCTTCCCCGGCGCAGGGCGACGCCCTTCCTTCCGGCCCCTCTTTTTTCTTGAGCCTCAGCCGCCGCTCTGGCGGCCGGCCCACTGGATGCGGGCGGTCAAGCCCCGATAGCACCGGTTCAGATAGTCCTGCATGGACAAGCCGGCGAAGCGGGGCGACAGATAGCTTTCCAAATTATAGCTCTCCGGGTTCATCCGAGCCAAGCGCCTGAACAGCGCGTCGAAATCCACCGTTCCTTCCCCCATCGGGTAGTGCTGGTCCCCTGCCCGGGGGCCGTAATTGTCGTGCAGGTGCATGGTGCACAGCTTATCCCCAAAGAGGGCCAGAGGGTCCTCCTGGGGCGTATAGCAGTTGGCATGGCCGCTGTCGAAGCAGAACTTCAGCCGGGGCGAATTCAACCGCTGGTATAGGTACTGGTTATAGCGCAAAAAGCGGGTGTTTTCCAGGGCGATGTTTACCCCTTGGGCCTGGGCCTCCTCCAGCGCCCTGCCCATCCGCTCCACCCCCAGGGCATTGGGGGGCGGGGTAATGAGCTGGCGGGTGGTATGCACCACCAGGTGCTCGATCTTCAGCTCCCCGCAGTCCCGCAGCGCCTGAATCAGCGCCGCCTGGTAGAGCTGGCCCGGCTCCCCCTCCAGCCACAGCCAGTGGGCGTTGGTGGAGGGAAAATGGGCGGTGCGCACCGCCAGGCCCTGCTCCCGGGCCATGCGCCACAACTGCTCGGGCTCCCCGTCCTGCTTGGCATACTCCTGGCCCCACCACAGCATCACGTCGTCAAACCCCGCCCGGCGGATGGCCTTCATCCGCTCCAGGGGCGGCGACTGCCAGTATCCAAAACGGAAATTCTGCCCTAACGTCATCGTTCTACGACCCTTCATCCAAGCCCCTATCACAGCTAGGATTATACCACAAAAATTTACCTTTGACAAGTTTATGTTGCGTCCAGGTTCAAGAAATCCTCTGTTTTCACAGTTTTGTGCCGCCGCCCCTTTACGAACTGGGGGAAAATTGGTACAATAAGGGCAAAACCATACGCAGTCTGCAAGGAGGGATTCGCCATGGGCTATGTGTTGGGCTTGGACAACGGAGGCACCAGCACCAAAGCGGTGCTGTTCGACACGTCGGGGCGGCAGGTGGCGTCGGCAAAGCGCCAGACGGCCATGTCCACCCCCCGGCCGGGGTTTACCGAGCGGGATATGGAAGAGCTGTGGGCCATGAACTGCCAGGTCATCCGGGAGACGGTGGCTTCCTCGGGGGTGGACCCGGCGGACATCCTGGGGGTCTCCTTTTCGGGCCACGGCAAGGGGCTGTATCTGTGGGGCAAGGACGGAAAGCCCGCCCGGCCGGGCATCGTGTCCACCGACAGCCGCGCCCAGCAGGTGGTGGAGGATTGGCAGAGCCAAGGCGTAACCGAAAAGGCCTTTGCCCGCACCTGCCAGAGCGTGCTCCCCTCCCAGCCGGTGGCGCTGCTCAAGTGGATTAAGGAAAACGAGCCCCAGGTGCTGGACAATACCCGGTGGGTGTTCGGGGTCAAGGACTATATCCGCTTCCGCATGACCGGGGAGGCCCGGGGGGAGATCACCGACCTGTCCGGCTCCAGCCTGGTGAACCTGCGCACGGCGGCTTACGACCCGGCGCTGCTCACCCTGTTCGGCCTGGAGGAAATCCAGGATAAGCTGCCGCCGCTGTGCTATTCCTCGGAATTCTGCGGCCAGGTGACGGCGGAATGCGCCCGGCTGACCGGGCTCAAGGCGGGCACGCCGGTAGCGGCGGGGCTGTTCGATATCGACGCCTGCGCCATCGGCATGGACGTGGAGGACGAAAGCTGCCTGGCGGTGATCGCCGGAACCTGGAGCATCAACGAATACATCGCCCGCCAGCCGGTGCTGGACGGCACGGTGAAGATGAATTCCCTGTATTGCCTGCGGGACTATTATCTGGTGGAGGAATGCTCCCCCACCTCGGCCTCCAACCAGGAATGGTTCGTCAACGCCTTCCTGCGGGAGTACGCCCAGGCCCAGGGCCAGGGGCTGTATGAAGCGGCCAACGACCTGATGGCCCAGGTGGGCCCCCAGGGCCAGCGCCTGGTGTACCTGCCCTACCTGTACGGCAGCCGGGACGACGGCCGGGCCCGGGGCGCCTTCGTGGGCATGGACGCCTCCACCACCCGGGAGCAGATGCTGCGGGCGGTGTACGAATCGGTGGTTTTCGGCCACAAGCTCCATGTAGACAAGCTGCTGGCCAGCCGTGCCCAGCCGCCCCAGGCGGTGCGCCTGGCGGGAGGCGTGGTGAACTGCCCCCTGTGGGTGCAGATGTTCGCCGACATCCTGGAATTGCCCGTGGTGACCATCGACGTCAAGGAGCTGGGCGCGTTGGGCGCGGCCATGACTGCGGCGGTGGCCGCCGGGGCCTATTCCGACCTGCGCCAGGCCGCCCAAGCCATGGTGCTGCCCGACCGGACCTATCAGCCCGACCCCAGGCACCGCCAGCTGTACCGGGACAAATACGCCCAATTCTTAGCGGTAGATAAGGCCCTCAGCGGCGTGTGGGCTCAATTGGGAGGAGAATGATATGGCCACCAGCGAAAAAACCTGCAACCTGGGCCTGTACGAAAAGGCCATGCCCGGGGATTTGTCCTTTGTTCAAATGCTGCAAGCCGCCGGCCAGGCCGGCTTTGACCACGTAGAACTGAGCATCGACGAGAGCGACCGCCGCCTGGCCCGGCTGGACTGGGACAGGGACCAATGGCGGCAGATCGCCGCGGCGCAAAACCAGGTAGGGCTGGCCTTTCGCACCCTGTGCTTAAGCGGCCACCGCAAGTATCCCTTGGGCCACCCCGACCCGGCGGTGCGCCGGCGCTCCCTGGACATCATGGAAAAAGCGCTGGCCCTGGCCGATTTTCTGGGCATTCGCATCATCCAGCTGGCGGGATACGACGTCTATTATGAAAAGGGCGACGCCCAAACCCGGGCCTTGTTCCAGGAAAATCTGGCCCGGTGCGCGGATATGGCGGCCCGGTACGGGGTGCTCATGGGCTTTGAGACCATGGAAACCCCCTTTATGGATACCGTGGGCAAGGCCATGGGCTTCGTCGCCGCCATCAATTCCCCCTACCTGGGGGTGTATCCGGACCTGGGCAACCTGACCAATGCGGCGGTCAAATACCAAGGCGACCTGTACGCGGACCTGGGCTGCGGCCGGGGCCATCTGCTGGCCATGCATCTAAAAGAAACCCGGCCCGGGCAATACCGGGACATGGAATTCGGCAGCGGCCATGTGGATTTTGTCCGCGGCGCAGAAACCGCCCGCGCCCTGGGCGTCAACCTCTTCGTCACCGAATTCTGGCACGACGGCCGGCCCGACTGGCAGGACCGCCTGGCCTCTGTTCGGGCATTCATTCGCCGGCAAACCGGCATTTGAACGCCGGGCGCCGCCAATGGAGCCGCCCCTACAATGGGACCTTTTAGGGGCGGCTTCTCTTTTGATTCCGGGCATCCCGCTATCCTGCGGCCTTTTCCCTCCAGGGCCTGGGGCTGCTTGGTTTTTCCGGGAGCCCGGCCGCCGGCCATGGCAGTTTCCGGCTACGGCGTTTTCAGCGCTTCTCTATGGAAGGGGACCGGCTCCGTCTTTCGCCTGGTTCGGGAAAGAGGGCAGGCGTCAAGGCGCGGGCCTTTTCCAGGCGCTGGTAGGCGAAGGCCCCGGCGGAAGCCACGAGGCGGACGGAAAACGGCTTTGCGGCGGGCTTTTTCAGCAAAAAGCGGCATGGGAGGCGCAAGGATGGATCAAAACGAGGCATGGATGCGCCAATGGATCCGGCAAACCTGGGACCAGCCCCTGGAGAGCATGGCGGGCTTTTTTGACGCCCGGGCGGAGCAGTACGAGGCCCACATGTCCCCCTGGCGGGAGCATTACCTTTGGCTGGCCCGGCTGTTGCCCGACGGCCTTGAAACCCTGCTGGATATCGGCTGCGGCAGCGGCCTGGAACTGGACCCGATCTTCGCCCGTTTCCCCCGCCTGGCGGTTACCGGCGTGGACCTGGCCGGGGGCCTGTTGGCGCTGCTGCGCCGCAAGCATGGGGACAAAAACCTGACCTTGGTGCGCCAGGATTACTTTACCTATCCCATGGGCGAGGCCCGCTTCCAGGCGGCGGTGGCCTTTCAGACCTTGCACCACTTTACCGCCCGGCGCAAGCAGGCGCTGTTTGAAAAGCTGTGCCGCTGCCTGGAGCCCGGGGGCCTGTTCCTGGAATGCGACTACATCGCCACCACCCAGGCCATGGAGGACATGGCCATGGCCGAGTGCGCAAGAAGGCGCCGCCGGGACGGCATCCCCCAGGACGCCTTCGTACATTTCGATACCCCATTGACCCTGGAACACGAGATGGCGGCCATGGAGCGGGCGGGCTTTCGCCAGGTGGAGCTGGTGGGCTTCTTGCCCCAGGACGACCATACCCCCATCATTCGCGCCCTGAAATAGCCGGTCCCGGGGCCCGTTTCCCAGGGCCGGCCCTCCGGGATCCCTCACGGAAAAAGGGCCTGGAAACGCACGCCGTCCCGGATATTCTGGATCTGATAGGAGGCCCTGTGCAGCGATAAAATGCTTCCCACCAAATACAGCCCCAGTCCGCTGCCGCCGGATTGCCGGTTCCTGGACGGCTCTACCCGGTAAAAGGGGGTGAAGAGCTGGGGCAGCGCCTGGAGCGGAATGTATACGCCGGTGTTTTCGATGGTCAGCCTGCGCCCTTCCAGCGTCACCCGGACGCACGCCCCCGGAGGGGAATACAGGATGGCATTCATGAGCAGGTTGTCCATGGCGTTGGCCAGCAGGCCCGGGTGTCCCCGAACCATGGTCGGAAGGGCGATGCGCTGTTCAAGGGACAGGCGCTTTTGCTCCAGCAATTCCCGGTCCATTTCCAGCTGCCTGTGCAGCAGCGCCCCCAGGTCGATTTCCCCGGCCTCCAGGGAGAAACTCCCGGACTGGATGCGGCTGATGGTGAGAATTTCCTGAATCAGGCTCTCCATCCGCCCGGTCACTTCCAGGGCGCGGGCCAGGTATTTTTCCCGGTCCCGGTACACGCCGATTTGCGCCAGCATACCGCTGAGCTGGCCTTTCAGGATGGTGACCGGGGTTTTTAGTTCGTGGGAAGCGGCGGAGAAAAAGGCGGAGCGCTGCCGTTCCGTCTCCCGTTCCCGCTCCACATCCTGCCGCAGGGCGGCATTGGCCTCTTGCAGCCGGGTCAAGGCCCCCGACAGATTGTCGGACAGGACGTTGAGGCTTTCGCCAAGCCTGCCGATTTCGTCGCTGCGCTGATCCGTCCATCGGGCGTCAAAATCCTGGCCGGCGATTCGGGCGGCGATGGCGCTGATGGTCACGATGGGCTTGGTAATCAAGCCCGCGTAGAAAAAGGCGCTCAGCACCGACGCGCCCAGGATGGCCAGCGTCAGGAAGGGCAGGATTTGCTTCATGGCCTCCGCCGCCTGGTTCACCGCCTTGCGTCCGCCCCACACCCCCAAGTAGGCCTTCCTGCCGTCCTCAAAGGAAAAGGCCTGCCACGGCTCCCCCAGCTCCACAGCCCCGTCCGCCCAGCCGGCGGCGGTAATATCCCCTTCTTCCGCCGCAAAACCGGTTTCCCGCGCCCCTTGGGCGCCCTGCTCCAGGGCGCTGTCCCCCGCCGTCAAGACATAGGCGGATTCCGGCCCGGTTTCCCCGCCCTCCTCAAGCGCCGCCCCCGCCGTACCGGCCGTCAGCAGCGCCCTGTTGGGAGCGGCATCGTACAGCACCTGTCCCCATTGGTCGATCACCTGGATTTCCGCCCCGGTTTTGTGGAAAAACGCCGTCAGCGCCTCCTGGCACCGGCCGGCGTCGCTCTGCTCCAGCTGCGCCAGCAGGGCGCCGGTCTCCCGGCGCAGCTCGTCCTCCAGCAAACTGGTATAGGAAATGGGGGTGAGATAGGCGATGGCGCCATAGGTAGCCAGGCAGGCCGCCATCAGCAGCAGACAGGTGACCAGAAAGATGCGCAGCGTCAAGCTTCCCTTAATCCTTGTCCACACGGTACCCCACTCCCCTCACCGTTTGAATGTAATCGCCGCCCAGCTTTTTGCGCAAATTCTTGATGTGGCTGTAGATCACCCGCTCGTCGCCCAGGTAATCGTAATTCCACACCCGGTTGATCAGCATCTGGTAGGTCATCACCCGGCCCTGGTTTTTCAGCAGCTCCCGCAGGCACTCGAATTCCCGGTGAGTCAATTCCAGCTTTTGCCCGCCTCGCCGGGCGATGTAGGCATCCAGGTCCAGGGTCAAGTCCCGGTAGCGAAGAAGGTTGGGCGCTTCGTCTCCCCGGCCGCTGCAGCGGCGCAGCACCGCGGCGATTTTGCGCAGCAGCACGGGCATGGAAAAGGGCTTGGTCACATAATCGTCTATTTTTAAATCGTAGCCCCTTAGCTGTTCGGCCTCTGCGTCCAGGGCGGTGAGCATGATAATGGGAATGCCGCACCGCTGGCGAATCCATTCGCACACCTCAAAGCCGTCCAGCCTGGGCAGCATCAGGTCCAGCAGTACCAGGTCGAATCCCCCGGCGGAAAAGGCGTCCAGCGCTTCCAGGCCGTCGTGAACCTCCACGGTTTCATACCCCGCCTCGGTTAGCCAGGCGCTTAACAGCTCAGATATGTCCAAATCGTCCTCTACGATGAGAATCCGGCGCATGGGATTAACCTCCCTTCCGCCGGATAGTATAGCATATTCATTTGGATTTTTGCTGAATTTTAGGGGGGAGGAGAACTTCTCCTCCCCCCTACGGCGCCTTATTCCACCGGCGTGACAATCAGACCGGCGAGCGCACCGTCGCCTCGGGCGTCGGGGGCTGTGAAATCCCGAATGATCTCCACATCCACTTCGCCCTCATCTGCATTGATATAAAGTGCGCTGACCGTAACGCTTCCATCCGCTCCTTCCCCCATGGGCTGACGGATATCCGCGAAGCGGCGCACCGGCCTGCCCTGGAAATACAACCGGTCGCTGGCGGCGTCATAGGCAATATCCAAGGCGGCATAGGCGGAGAAAAGGGCCGCTTTCTCGGCGCAGCTCGGTTCAGCGCCGCTCTCCTGAGCCTGCTCCCCAGGCGTCAAGCCGGGCATTGAGGCGGATAGGACATCCTCCCCCGCGGTCTCCCCCATCGTCCCCCGGCGCAGCACCTCTCCGGTCTGATCCCCTGCTTCCTCTACGGCGGTTAGAGAAGATCCGGCTACCCGCCGGGATTCCCCCGTCTCCACATCTCCCGCAATGGGCGCCAAGGCTAATACCCGATCGGGCATACCCGATTGCCGGATGGTTACGCTGTCCTCACCGATGATGAAGGTCTTGCCGTCGGCAACGTAACTGCCCTGGGTTCCGGAAAAGACGTAGATCTTTCCGTCCACCGCCACGCCCGTAGTTTCAGCCAGCCCAGGCGCACAAAGGAGCAGCGCCAACATTGCGGCCAACAAACCCATCCAAAGCGGCTTTTTCATGATACCATTCTTCCTTTCTTTCCCTTCAAGGGACAGCCACAGGATAGCCCTTCGATTTGGAGTTAGGCTGGATAACGCCTGAAGATTTGCTGAAAAATGCACCCCTCTCCCCCTGGCATCTCCCCCAATCACGGCCACCGGCTTGGCCGGTGGTTCGACGGCCCTATAAGGGCATGATGCCGGTCAAGCTCACGCACGCTGAAAGTCTGCCAACTCAAGCCCGCTCACGGGCAACCACCAGAGCGGCACTCCCTGCGCCTCCTATGGCCGGCTTCCCTATACGGGCTTATCTTTTGTCTCGTGTTACCGGCTCACCAGCAAACGAGCCAAACAGCTTCTTCCCCGTCAGTGGTCCATGCTCTTTATCCTCCGCCATGGGATTTCGGGCGTATTCTTCCATTGTCTTTTTGATTTCTTTCTGCCATGTCCACATATTACGCCGGTTCTCATATTCATACTTCATGTTCGCAAATCGATCCAATTGGAGTAGCCGAAAAAAGTTCCGTCCATCCATGCAAAGGCGACGTGAAAAGAGCCGGCCCTATCAGGCAGCGGCCGATTGAAGCAGTTTCCCATAATTTTTTCGATACCCCGGCGGCGGCAAACCTCCGCCGGCCAAGGAGGCACGTCGCAGGTTGTAGTCGTGGATATACCGAAAGATGATGCTCTTCGCGTCCTCTCGCTGTGGCCTGGCGGTATCCATGGGTAGAGCTTCTCCTTCTGTCGAAGCAGTCCAGCCCTGCCGCTAGGTAGAGTTTTCCGTGGAAACAGGGAATTCCGGCGATATCTGCCGGACACTGCGCGTGGGGTGTTGTGGCTGTGAAATGCCGCTGGACCCGGTTTTCAGGCTGCTCCGCCTGCGGATGCCTTCGCGAGGACGTTGGGTTGCTACTGGCGATGGAGATGATCAGGCGCTGCTCCCGGAATATGCGGTAGATTCGCCGGGAGTCCCCGGTATAACTTCGATGCAGTCTGAGGCAGACGATGATCCGCCGGACACCGTAGTGTTCGCCGCTTTCCTCGTCTTTCCGCAAACACTCATGGAGCTGCTCCAGGAGCTGACGGTCCGCACGTCTGATAAGCTGTTTGAGGAATACCTGGATAAAATCTATACTTCGAGCAAACAAATACCTCTATTGTGATAAAACATTCAATTCGTTATTGCAATTTTAAATCGCCAAATTTGCTCTCTGAAAATAATTAATGCCTCTTAACCTTCATCGGCATTATTGTCCTTGTTTCGTATTACCTCAAAACCATCTTTGCGCAATCTGTCAATGATGGCTTGACGGATATATTCTGCCTTGCTTATTCCTGCCTTTTGGCTAGCGATATCAAGGGTTTGGGGTAGGTTCATGGCTTTGGGAACAGTGAAAAAGAGTTTATCATAATTGGCTTTGCGCCATTCATTATCATAATCCTTTTTCGCAAAAGGTTTTTTTGCTTTTCCTTGGCATTTCTTAGCCCTCCATTAATGCAATAAAATATTAATATCTAACCCCGTTCCGTAGCGTTTCTTCTATATGCGCACATAGAGATTTTGGCAAGGGTTTCCCTTGTCGGCAGGGCAAGCGCCCACGACATAGACCAAACAGGGGAGGTGATGAGGACCAAAAAAGTCCGCCACGGTCTCTTCATAGGGCTTTCCATGCTTCTCAGCCAGTTTTCCCATCATGGGACGGAACGTCTTTGCGTCGCTGCGGTCTGAGAACACCTCCAGACCCGTGATGTATTCGCTGTTGACCGCGATCTGGACGTTATACCCGGGTTTGAGCTGCCCGTTGCCCATGTGGTCTTCCTTCATCCCCATGAAGGTGGCGTCCGGATCTGTTTTGGAATAGCTGTTGCGGCCTTCGCCCATGATGGCCAGCTTCTGTTCGTATGCTTTCCAGCGTTCCAGCAGCGTCCATTGTTCTTCCCATTCACGCTGCTGCGGACTTTTGCGTTTGCCGCTTCCGTGTACGAAAAGGATATGCCGCCTTTCTTCCTCCAGCTTGGAAGCGATGGCGGAAGCGCTCTTCAGCCCTGTTCGTTTTTCCAGTTCCGCCTTTACCTTCGCTAGATGCTTTTGGATGGGCTTGCGCCACACAAAGGTGTACCGGCCAGCAGCGCTTT
>DSLFC04102__coassemble_1440_pt1 | contig 13852 bp, 13 predicted proteins | sample DSLFC04102__metabat2_low_PE_004 | metagenome-assembled genome bin DSLFC04102
TGACTGTTCTTTCCTCGTTCTCTCGCTCTCGCTGTATCGTTTTCAAGGATCGCTTCGCGCTCTTTCGGCTCCCTCGCGGGCCCCTTCCCTTGAGCGCTTGTATATAATATCACGCCGCCCGCCCGTTGTCAACCTCTTTTTTCCTAGGTAAAGAAACCCTCCCACGTTCGCTATTTTGCATCCTTTTGCCCACATATTGGGGTCACTAGCAAGGCTTCTCCCAATAGTGTTCGGGAAATCTTCCGTTTTCCGGGGGAATTCGCCATTTAATGTTCGTGTTTTTGCCTCCATTTCTCGTTTTTGTGCATTGTTAACAGTTTGAAAAGTCGGAATATTCCCCCTGTCCTGCATGTTCTCCGGTCTTTTCTTCTATATATTATGGCCGCAGCTGAGGGAGGTGGCACCATGGGGGTGAAGCGGATAGGGCAGGGATTGTGCTGGCTACTGTTGGCGGGTATGGTTTTATGCTGGCGGCCTCTGCTGGCCGGGCTTCCGGTAGACAGCAGGGGCATCGCGGCCCAGTCTTACGAAGGCTGGGCGGGCGTGCTGCGGGTATGGGTTTGCGGCGGCTGGCAACCTGGGTACGGCAGCTTTATTCCCTGGCTGAATCAACAGGCGGCCCGGTTTGAAAAGCGCCATCCAGGGGTTTATCTGCAGATGGAGCCGGTGGAGGCGGATGTACTTTGCGCCTTCGGGCAGGCGGATCCCGCGCCGGACGGGCTGCTCTTTGCCCCGGGCATGTTGCCAAGCGGTCAGGGGCTGTGCCCTTTAGAGGAACCGGCAGGGCTGCGCACCGAGCTAAGAGGGGCGGGCTGGTGGGAGGAGGACACGGTAGCGGTGGCGGTGGCCATGGGAGGATATGCCTGGGCGCTGAATCGGACACTGGTAGATCAGGTCCCCCTGGACTGGGCCCAGCTGGAAACGCCTCAGCCGGTAAAGCAGACGCCCCGCTACCTGATGCAGGTACCGGCGGAGGAGCCCTACCGCTGCTGGCCGGCGGTTCTGGACGCGCTGTGCGCACCCAGGCGGGTAACCCTGGACGGGGAAGCTCTGGGCCAGGCAGAGGCCCAAATCGATTTGGGCCTGCCCCAAGACCCCTCGGCCTCCCCTACGCCTCAGCCCCAGACCTATCTGGCCCTGTGCAGCCTGCCCCTCTCCCTGCCGGAAAATTTCCTGGAGGGGGACGATTTCTACACTGGATTTACCCAAGGCGTCTACGGGGCCATCCCGGTAACCCAGCGGGAAATCCGGCGGTTACAGCTGTTGAGCCAGTCAGGCAGGGCTCCGGACTGGACGGTGGCGGCGGGGGGCGCGGCTTTTACCGACCAACTGCTGCTATTGGCGGTGCCCCGGACCAACCGTCAGGACGGCGCCGCCCGGGAGGCGCTAATGGAAGACTTTCTGACCTTTTTACTGGAAGAAGACGCCCAGCAAGCACTGACCAGTATCCGGGCGCTGCGGGTGACCCAAGGTGGCCCGTTGTACGTTGGGGATCAGGGCATGGAGGAACTGGAGCAATCCACCTTAGGCGTTTTGCGCCCGGTCCCCGCCTTCGACACCCAGTACCGGGCCCAGGGCAGAGCTCAGGCCCAACGGTTGGTGGCGGCGGCCAGGGCGGCGGCAGCTTCCCTGGCGGACAGCCCCTAATCTTTTCCGGGGGAAAAGCGTTCAAGAGTGCGCCTCGGCATTCCAATCCGGCCGGGCGCACTCTTTCTATAATATCATTTCATAGGTTTTGTCCTTTAGAAGGAAGGGGAGCGGAAGCGCCCGCCGCTGGGACAGGCGGCGCAGCCCTCCTCCCCGGTTTCCCGCAGGCCGGCGGGCATCATCCGTCCCACCCTGCCCATGGCGTCGATGACCTCGTCGGCGGGCAGGATGGGCGCTATGCCGGCCAAGGCCATATCGGCGGCGGTGAGGGCCACCGCCGCCCCCGCCACGTTGCGATACACGCAGGGCACCTCCACCAGGCCACCCACCGGGTCGCACACCAGGCCCATCAGGTTCATCAGCGCCATGGATACGGCGGCGGCGGCCTGCTGGGGCTGGCCTCCCGCCAGTTCCACCGCGGCGGCGGCGGCCATGGCCGCCGCCGCCCCTACCTCGGCCTGACAGCCTCCCTCCGCCCCGGCAATGCTGGCCCGGTGGGCGATGACATCGCCCACGCCGGCGGCGGTGAACAGGGCCATCACCAGCTGTTCCCCGGTATAGCCCTTTTGCTTTTCCAGGGCCAGCAGCACGCCGGGCAGCACGCCGCAAGCCCCGGCCGTCGGCGCGGCCACAATGCGGCCCATGCAGGCGTTGAGCTCGGCCACCCCCAAAGCGATGGCCCCGGCTTGGCCCAGGGCCTGGCCGCCCAAGCCCCCGCCCTTCTCCACCCAGGCTTTATATTGGGGCGCTTGGCCGCCGGTCATGCCGGAAACCGAGCGCAAGCCCGGCGTCAATCCCTCCCGGGCAGCCTGGCGCATCACCTCCAGGGCCTTGGCCATATCCTCCATCAGCCGTTCCCGGCTGACTCCGTCCTGCTCCGCCTGGTCTTTCAGCACCGCCTGGGCAATGCTGCCCCCACCGGCCTGGCGCAACAGCTCGGCCATGGAATATTCCTTCAGCATGGCGTTCCTCCTATATTCTGCGCAGCAGAGAGACCCGCTGGATGTCCTCCAAGGCGCGAAGTTTTTCTACCACCTGAGGCTGCGGCCAGCCGTCGATCTCCAACGCCATGACCGCCAGCCCCCCTGCCCGCTCCCGAAACACCTGCATGGTAGCGATATTGATGTTCGCCTCCGCCAGCAGCCGGGATACCTGGGCGATGGCCCCCGGCCTGTCCAGATGGCGCAGGATCAGGGTGTTGGCCTCCCCGGAGAAGTTCACCGGCAGCCCATCCAGCTCCTGGACCCGAATGGCCCCGCCGCCTACCGAGGCGGCCCGCAGGCTCATCCGGTTGCGCTCTCCCCATACCTCCACCACTGCGGTATTGGGATGGGCTTCCCGCAGCCGGGCTTGATAGAACGCCAAATCCACCCCTTGGGCCTTGGCGATCTCCAAGCTGTCCTTCAGGGCCGGGTCGTCCACCGCCAGCCCCAGCAGCCCTGCGGCCAGGGCCCGGTCGGTGCCGTGACCCCGGGCGGTAGCGGCAAAGGAGCCGTACAGCCCGATGCGGGCGCCCTGGGGCGCCTCCCCCAACAATTGCCGGGCCACCAGGCCGATCCGCGCCGCCCCCGCCGTGTGGGAGCTGCTGGGGCCGATCATGATGGGGCCGATGATGTCAAAGACGTGCACAGGCTTTCTCCTCCTCCCTCTATCCATTATACCATTGTCCCGGCCAACCTTACAATATTATATGACAAATCCTTCCTCAAGCGTTGAAAGCCCATCCGCCCTATGTTATAATAAGAAAAATTCCATCACGCTTATAGAGGAGGAACGCCCATGAACAAACCCGCCAAGATCGTCATCGCCCTATTGTGTATAGCCCTCATCGTGCTGGCCGTAGTGGCCATCAATTACAACAACGACCTGAACAACCAGTGGTACGCCCAGTTGGCCGATATGCGGGCGGATCTTGAGGCCCTGACCGCTTCGGAAGAAGCGGCGGTTTCCGCCGCCGAAGCGGCTCAAGCGGAGCTGGAGCAGGTAAAGGCCGACGCCCAGGCGGAACTGGAGCAGGTGAAGGCCGAGGCCCAGGCCCAGCTGGAGCAGGTCCAGGCCGACGCCCAAGTCCAGCTGGAGAAGGCCCAGGCCGACGCCCAGGATCAGGCCGCCGCGCTGAACCAGACCCTCACCGCCGCCCAGGAGGCTCTGAAGCAGGTTCAGGACGAGCTGCAGGCCAAGATCAGCGAGCTGGCCACCGCCGAGGAGCGGGAGGCCCAGCTGCTGGAGCAAATGGAGAACGCCGAAGCCGAGGCCGAAGCTGCGCCCCAGGCGGCAGATGAGGAAGAAGCCGCCTCGGCGGACGCTGCGAACGCCCCGGAAGCTGCGGCCGAGGAGGCCGTCCAGCCGGACGAGGAAACCGTTTCGGAGGCTGTAGAGGAAGCCCCTCAGAACGCCTAACCATTCGCTTTTCCAAGGGCCGCCTCCCCCGTCGCGGGGAGGCGGCCCTTTTCTCGAAAAATCCCCGGGTCTGAGCGAATAACCGCTGTAGATGGATAAGCGCTGCGGGTGGATGGCCGCTGTGGGCGGATCCCCTTTGACCCGGCCGCACCGGGCTTTGAGGGGGACTTTGTTTGCGCCACCATCCAGACGCCGCCCCCGGTGCGCCGCCCGGCACAGCCCAGGCACGGCAGCTGATGCCGGTGGTCCCCGGGACGCTTCTGAAAAGGCGCAGGCAAGGAGGCGCCGGGCATACGAATGCCCCCCGGCTCAATGGCCAGGGGCCTATTTGGAGGCGGGAAATGTGACCGGCATTTCCCAAGCAGGCAGCCTTATATTCCTGCCCTGCATCAGTATTCCACGATTTCGCAGCTCAATACATCGTCGATCAATTGGGTATAAACGCTCAGCGTGCCGTAGCCAATATAGCGGAAGGAAAAATCCAAACCGTCGGAGTAGTCCACCGCGATAGCGTCCGCCGAGTCGGCTACATAATCCTGGTTGTAATCCCTGTACAGGGACTTGTCCACGATTTCCACGCAATCCATATCTTTCACCGCCATATAAATCGCGCTGGCTACCTGGGCCACGCCGCCGCCCACCACCTTCACGCCCCGGCCGTTGACCGCCTTCTGGTAGCCGTAACGCTGGGTGCGGGGGCCCACGATATCGTTGAAGGAAAACAGATCCCCGTTGGACAGGGTGGTATCGTAGATGCTATCCGCCGCCAGGGTGATATTCGCCTTCATGGCGGCGCCGCCGTTTACATAAATCTCGCTGTATCCTCCACCCCAACCGCTTTGGGAGCCGTAGGCGCTTTCGCTTACCAAAGAGCAATTGACGTATTCGTCGCTCACCCAAATATCGATGCGGAACTCCACGGCGCCGTCGTTATAGAAGCTGAAATCGGTATCGGCCTTGTAATCCACCACGATGGCGTTTTTCTTGCTGGATACATAGTTGTCGGTAAAATGGGAATAGGTCTGCTTTTGCACGTAGGTAATGCCGTCGATCTTTTTCAGCGCCAGGTACAAGGTGGTGGCCACTTGGGCCACGCCGCCGCCCATCACCTTCACCCCACGCCCGTTCAAGGCGTTGGCATAGCCGTAGGACGCGGTGCGGGGACCCACGATGTCGTTGAAGGAGAAGTAATCCCCTACCGCCAAGTACGTTCCGTCAATAGAAGCCGCCGCCAGCTGGATGTTGTTGATCTTGTTTTTTGAGGAGTCGTTCAGCGGCGTTTTGGCCGACGCCAGGGTCATATCCGCCCAAGCGGGGGCGCAGGCCGTCAGGGCGATTCCAAGCGCCACAGCCAGACATATCCAGGGGCGCAAACTACATTTCATGGCGCTCACCTCCTCCGTTGCCTTTTTTGGACTGGCTAAAAGCCGGTTTGGTTCCCATTTTAGGCAAAATCGGTTTCCGCCTCCCGGGGTTTCGTCCCCGGCGGTTCCATGGCCCGCGGTTGTGTCTCCCCTAGTTCCGTTTTCCGGGCTTCCTCCACCACCGCCACCGCCGCAGCCATTTCCCCCTGATGGGTAATGGACAGGCGAATCGTATCGCCCCCCATGGCCCTGAGCCGCTCCAGGGCGCCGCCGTGAAGGCGGCAATGGGGGCAGCCCAGCCGGTCCCAATATACCTCCACCTTGTCCAGGAAAAAGCCGTCAAAGCCGGTACCCAGGGCCTTGGCCACCGCCTCCTTGGCGGCGAACAGCCCGGCGGCGGTCTGCTCCCCCCGCTGGGCGATGCGCTCCCGTTCGCCCTGGGTAAAGGCGCGCTGGGCAAACCGTGGGTTTTCCATGGCCCGCCGGATGCGCCGGATATCGCACAGGTCCAGTCCCACGCCCAGGATGCTCAAACGCCCTTCACCTCCCGCAGGGCACCGGCCAGGTTGGAATACCGGCGGTTTACATAGCCGCTGTTCACCATCTGGCGCACGCATTCCTCCCGCCCCACCAGCACCACCAGGCGCCGGGCCCGGGTGACGGCGGTATAGAGCAGGTTGCGGGTCAACAGCATCGGCGGCCCGCTGACCAGGGGCAGCACCACCGCGTCGAACTCGCTGCCCTGGCTCTTGTGTACCGACATGGCGTAGGCGGTTTCCAGGTCTTCCAGGTCGCTCTCCTCGTAGGTGACCCGACGCTCATCGTCAAAGGCCACCTGAACTTTGCGCCCTTGGGGGTCGATGCTCTGGATGAAGCCCATGTCGCCGTTGAACACTCCCGCCCCGGTTTCCTCGCCCCGGGTCCAGTTGAGCTCATAGTGATTGCGCACCTGCATCACCTTGTCCCCCTCCCGCAGCAGCGCGTCCCCCACGGTCAGTTCCCTTTTGTCCGGGCCCGGCGGGTTTAACGCCTGTTGGAGCATCCGCCCCAGGGCCCATACCCCCGCTTCGCCCTTTTTCATGGGGCACATCACCTGAATATCCCGGATGGGGTCCGCCCCCAGAAAGCCGGGCAGCCGGGTGAGCACCAGTTCCCGCACCACCTGAGCGGCCTGTGCGGCGGTGGCGGCCCGCTGGAAGAAGAAATCCCCGCCCTTGCGGTTGACCACCGGCATCTCCCCCCGGTTGATGCGGTGGGCGCTGACCACGATGTCCGATTGAGCGGCCTGGCGGTAGATCTCGGTGAGATGGGCCACGGGCACCGCCCGGCTGGCGATCATATCCCCCAGCACGTTTCCCGCCCCCACCGAGGGCAGCTGGTCCGCGTCCCCCACCAGCACCAGCCTGGCATGGCTGGGCAGCGCCCGCAGCAGTGAGCGCATCAGGGTGATATCCACCATGGAAACCTCGTCCACGATGAGGCTGTCCACCAGCAGGGGGCTATCCTCTCCCCGCAGAAAGGAACCGCTCTCCCCGGAATACTCCAGCAGCCGGTGAATGGTCTGGGCAGGTTCGCCGCTGGCCTCCTGCATCCGCTTGGCCGCCCGGCCGGTGGGGGCGCACAATAGCACCGTGCCCTCCCGGCGCATCAGGGCCAGCATACAGCGGATGCAGGTGGTCTTGCCCGTGCCCGGGCCGCCGGTGATCACCGATACCGGGCTCTTCAGGGCGGTGAGCACCGCCTGGCGCTGTTCCTCCCCCAGGTCCAGCCCGGCCTTTCGCTGATAGGCCCGGATCTGGGCAGGCCAGTCCTCCCCCTCATCCTGCCGGGCCCGCCCCAACAGCCGGCACAGCCGCACCGCCACTTCCCGCTCGGCGTCGTACAGGTAGCGGTCGTACACCACGTCCTCCCCGTTCACCTGGCGCAGCACCGCCCCGCCGGACAGGGCCAGCATGGAAACCGCCCGCTGGCACAGCGCCTGGGGAACCTCCAGTAGCCTGGCAGCCTGTTCCACCAACTGCTCCTGGGGCAAAAACAGGTGTCCGCCCCCTCGGGTGGCCTCGCCCAGCAAATATTTTATGCCGCAGGTGAGCCGGTGATCGCTGTCTCGGGGGATGCCCAGGGAAAAGGCGATGGCGTCGGCGGTCTTAAACCCTATGCCCTCCACCTGCTCCACCAGTTGGTAGGGATCGGCCCGTACCACCGACTGGGTGCGCTCGCCGTACAATCGCACCACCTTGGCGGACAGGGCGGGGCTCAAGCCGTAGGTCTGGAGAAAGACCATGGCCTGGCGGGCCTGGCGCTGCTCTTGATAGCTCTGGATAATCATGGCCGCACGCTTGGGCCCGATGCCGGGAATCTGGGTGAGGCGCTGGGGCGCCTCGTCCAGCACCGCCAAGGTTTCCTCCCCGAAGGCGTGGACGATGAGCTTGGCCGTGGCCGCCCCTACGCCCTTGATGAGCCCGGAGCCCAGGTACCGTTCGATGCCGGCGCGGGTGGTGGGCTGCACGCTTTCAAAGCTCCGTATCCGCAGCTGGCGGCCGTAGTCCGGGTGCTCGGTCCACTCCCCTTCCACCCGCAGCCGTTCGCCGGCGGCCAGGGTGGGCAGCGTGCCCACGCAGGTGGTTCGCTCCGCCCCCGCCTTCAGGCTGAGCACCGTGTAGCCGTTGCCCTCGTTGTGGAAGATGATCTCCTCCACCACCCCCTCAATCTTCTCCATGGGCCGCCTCCCACAGCGCGCCGGGCGAGAACCGCTTCTCCAGCCGCGCCCATTCCATGAGGATGGGTGCGCATACCGGGTCCTCCCCCACCAGGGCCACGGCTTGGCCCGCCGCCTCCACAAAGGCGGGGTTCAGCCCCCGGGTTCCGCTCCGGGCCAGGGGGCACAGGGGCCGCGCCCGCCGGTCCATCCGCACCTGCCAGCTCCCGGCGCGGCGCACCCCCATCAGGGGAAACAGCCGGCAAAAGAAGGGCCGCAGCGCCCGGCTGCAGGGGCCTTGACACATGAGCATGGGGATATCGCCCGGGAGGATGCGGGCCCAATCCTCCCCGGCCAGGGCCTGTTCTTCGCCGGGCAGCAGCCATACCCCGCCCTTGCCCTCCTCGTCGGGCAGGCAGCAGGCTTTGGCGCACAGCTCGCCGCAGTCATAGCTCAGGGGCGCCGCATCCTCCAGCAGCAGCCGCGCCCGCCTTACCGATTCCCTCATGTCCCCATGCCGTCCTTTCCCAATTCCCCAAGAAATGATATTGCATTTTTACGCAAATGATGCTATAATGACCGCATCAAATAGTGGAGGTGTTTTCCATGGCCTATCAGATTTCCGACGATTGCATTTCCTGCGGCGCCTGCGCCGAAGCTTGCCCGGTGAGCGCTATCTCCGAGGGCGACGGTAAGTACGTCATCGACGCCAATACCTGCATTTCCTGCGGCGCCTGCGCCGATACCTGCCCGGTGGGCGCCCCTGCGGAAGCCTGAGTTTGTTGCAAAAAGGCGGCCTGAGGGCCGCCTTTTTTTATCCCTTCAGCGCCTGGGCGGCCAGCAGCAGTGCGCCTGTGACCCCGCTGTTCACGCCCAATCCCGGCGGCACGATGATCTGGTCGATGTGGTTGAGCACCTTGTCGTGGGCCACATAGCCGCCCAGAATCTCCAACGTCCGCTTGCGGATCATGGGGAAGAGGAACTGCTGCTGCATCACGCCGCCGCCCAGCACGATCATTTCGGTGGACAGCATGGTGAGGGCGTTGGCGCAGAACTGGGCCAGGTAATCGGCCTCGATCACCCAGCCGATATGGTCCTGAGGCAATGCTTTGGAGGAGATCCCCCAGCGCTGGTCGAAGGTGGGGCCTTTGGCCAACCCTTCCAGGCAGCTGCTGTGATAGGGGCAGAAGCCCTCCGGATTGGGGTCCTGGGGATGGGGCTTGACGATGATATGCCCCGCCTCCGGGTGGACCAGCCCGTGGACCAGCTGGCCATTCACGATGACGCCCCCGCCCACGCCGGTGCCCACGGTGACATAGATCAGGTTGTTCACGTCCTTGCCTGCGCCCATCTCGAACTCGGCCAACGCCGCCGCGCCCACGTCGGTATCGATGAGGGCGGGCACCTTGAGGGCCTCCCGCAGGTAGGGCGTAAGGGGACAGTTCTGCCAGCCCGGCTTGGGCGTGGTGGTGATATAGCCATAGGTGGAAGAATTCGGGTTCAAATCCAGGGGACCAAACCCGGCGATACCCAGGGCTTCAATGTGCTTGTCCTCAAAATACGCCGCGATGCCCGGCAACGTCTCATCGGGCGTCAACGTGGGCATTACCGCCCGGTCCAGGATATGGCCCTGCTCGTCGCCTACAGAGCACACCATCTTGGTTCCGCCCGCCTCTAAAGCGCCTAGAATCATGCCGCCGCCTCCCCAGCTTCAATAATCAAGGTAAATTTATGATACCATAAAACCGGTCCCCGCGCAAGGGGCCCAGGCGTTCCCCTTGGGCCTCCCGGGCAGCTTTCCCCAGACCATCCCCGTGGGAGGGGAACCCCGCCACCGTGCGCCTTTGGAGCGCTTTTCCGCCCCCGGCGGCCCGGAATTGGGCCCGCCTTAACGCTTTCGCGGTTTGACGCCATCACCCGGTTATGGTATGATAGCATAAAGCGCAGCTTAGTCCAAATACGCAGGGACGGCCGGGCCGGACATTAAACGGTGGGAGTAGTGGATATGTCTCACAGCAAGGGAAACAAGCGGGTGTGGCGGCATCGGGCACACACGGCGATTCAGGTGATACTGGATATCGTGATGATCAACCTGTCCTTTCTGGCAGCCATGTATCTGCGCTACGAAAAAGTGGTGCCAGTATCCATCATGGACCGGTACATCAATATCTGGCCCGTGCTCACCCTGTGCTGCCTGGCGGGGCTGGCGGTCACCCGCACCTACCGGAGCCTGTGGCGCTACGCCAGCATCGGCGAGGTAATGCGGGTGCTGGGCGGCACCCTGCTGGGCATGGGGGCCACCTACTTGTTCGCTATCCTCATTACCGCCGTTCAACGGGCCAATACCCAAATCCCCTTTATGGAGTACATGCTGGGCCTGGTAGGCAATAGCGTGCGCATTGCCCCCAACCATTTCCTCCACGGCAAGGTCATATACGGCATGGCCTGGCTCATCATGTTCGTGCTGATTACCGGCCAGCGTTTCAGCATCCGCCTGATCAATCAGGCGGGCGTGCGCCACCGGGCCATCCGCCGGGATCAGACCCGGCGGGTGCTGGTGGTGGGCGCCGGCTGGGGCGGTGCGTCTGTGATCCGGGAACTGGTAGCCCGGGGCTACCGGGAGGGGATGCCGGTGGCCGCGGTGGACGACGACCCGGACAAGGCAGGCACCCGCATTATGGGCATTCCCATCGAATTGGGCACCGAGCGCATTCCCGAATACGTCCAGAAATACCGGGCCGGGGACATCGTCATCGCCATTCCCTCTGCCTCCAACGCCCGGATGCGCCAGATCATGGCGGTATGCGCCGGCACCGGCTGTAAGCTGCGCATGGTCACCGCCATGCAGGATGTCACCGGCGGGCCGGGCCGCATCAGCCCCATGCGGGACGTGAACATCACCGACCTTCTGTGCCGGGAGGAAGTGCGCCTGGACATGGACTCCATCCGGAGCTATATCACCGGCAAAGTGGTGCTGGTCACCGGTGGCGGCGGCTCCATCGGCTCGGAGCTGTGCCGGCAGATCGCCCAATTCGAGCCCAGCCATTTGGTGGTCATGGACATCTACGAAAACAACGCCTATGAGCTGGAACGGGAGCTGTTGTCCAAGTATGGGGGCAAGCTCAAGCTCACCGTGCTCATCGGCTCGGTGCGGGATACCGCCCGGCTGGACCAGGTGATGGACCAGATCAAGCCCCAGGTGCTGTTCCACGCCGCCGCCCACAAGCACGTGCCCCTCATGGAGGATAGCCCGGCGGAAGCGGTCAAGAACAACATCTTCGGCACCTTGAACGTAGCCAAGGCCGCAGACCGCCATGGCGTAAGCCGGATGGTAATCCTCTCTACCGACAAGGCGGTAAACCCCACCAACGTGATGGGCGCCACCAAGCGGGTCACCGAGCTGATCATCCAGTACATGGCCCGCCACTCCCACACCCGGTACATGGCGGTACGCTTTGGCAACGTGCTGGGCTCCAACGGCAGCGTCATCCCCCTGTTCAAAAACCAGATCGCCCGGGGCGGCCCGGTCACCGTCACCCATCCGGAGATCACCCGCTTCTTCATGACCATTCCCGAAGCGGCGCAGTTGGTGCTTCAGGCGGGAGCCATTGGAGAAAGCGGCAACATCTTCGTGCTGGACATGGGCACTCCGGTGAAGATCGTGGACTTGGCCCGCAACCTGATCCGCCTGGCCGGATTCGAGCCGGATACCGATATCAAGATCGAGTTTTGCGGCCTGCGCCCCGGCGAAAAGCTGTACGAGGAATTGACCATGACCGAGGAGGCCGAAAGCCTGCATACCACCTGCCACGACAAAATCATGGTGCTGGAGCCCGTGGCCATGGACGACGCCTCATTCTTGACCAAGCTGGAGGCGTTGGGCAAAGAGGCGGCCAAAGAAGATGGGGACGTGCGCATTCCCCTCAAGGCGCTGGTGCCCTCCTTTAGCCAGAACGAGGGAAAGGCGGCGAGCTGATGAACCGGCTGCCCTACCGGGTGCTGGCCCTGGACCTGGACGGCACCCTCACCAATTCCCAAAAGCAAATTACCCCTGTCACCAAGGCGGCCTTAGAGGAGGCGGCCTTGGCTGGAGTTACCATCGTTTTGGCCTCCGGCCGGCCGGTGATGGGCATTCAGCCCCTAGCCGATCAGCTGGATCTGGCCCGGCTGGACGGGTATATCCTGGCCGCCAACGGGGGCCAGGTGGTGTCCTGCCGCACCGGTCAGGCGGTGTTCACCTCGGCGGTTCCCGGGGAGAGCATCGCCCAGATGGAGGACATCGCCCGCAGGTTTCAGGTGGCCCTGCTGTGCTATGACGGTCAGGGCGTCATCAGCAGCAGTCCCCAGGACAAGTACGTGCGCCTGGAGGCGTTCAACAACGGCCTGCCCGTGGCCTATGAGGGCGCCATGGCCCGGCGGATTACCTGGCCTACCCCCAAGCTGATGATGGTAGGCGAGCCGGACAAGCTGGCCCCCTGCGCCCAGTATGCCCAGCGCTTTTTTCAGGGCAAGCTCAACGTGTTCCTCTCGGAAAGCTACTTTCTGGAATTGACCGCCCTGGGCGTCACCAAGTCCAGCGGTCTGGAGCGGCTGCTGGCGCACCTGGGGGAGAGCCGGGAAGCCCTCATGGCCTGCGGCGACGGCCTCAACGACCTGGACATGCTTTCCTACGCCGGGCTGGGCGTGGCTATGGCCAACGCCTATGCTCAGACCAAGGCGGTGGCGAAGGCCGTCACCGGCTCCAACGACCAGGACGGCGTGGCCCAGGCGGTGTACCGCTATATCTTCAATCGAAGCTAGCCGTTCATTATGGAGTCAGCTCTTCCACCGGAGTGAGCGTCTCTCATGGAGGAAATCCTTTCGGGCACAGCGCTATGAAACAGCCAACGGAGGAAATCAGAATATGAGGCGCTCCAGTCATGTATATCCATAAATCACAGGAGGAAGATCCGTGAAACTACAAACGCCTATGCTGGTGGTCAAGGATATGGATAAGTCGGTATCCTTTTATAAGAAGGTGCTGGGGCTCGAGGTGATTGTGGATTTTGGAGCCAATAAAACGTTGACCGGTGGCCTGGCGCTGCAGGCCCTGGAGAGCTGGAAGGAATTTATCGGCGCCCATGAAGTTTCTTTTGGCGGCAACGATGGGGAAATCTATTTTGAGGAAGACGATTTCGACGGCTTTATTCAGCGGCTGAGCCTGTTGGACATCGACTACGTCCATCCTGTCAAAGAGCATGGCTGGGGCCAGCGGGTGGTGCGCTTTTACGACCCGGACAAGCACGTCATTGAAATCGGCGAAAACCTGAACGCGGTATGCCAGCGATTTATCGACAGCGGCATGACCCCGGAGCAAGTGGCCCAACGAATGGGTATTCCCCTGGCGTATATCCAGAAATGTCTCCTTTGATCCTGGGGAATGACTCAAATCGCCGGGAACCGGCGAAGGAGGCCCGGCAAAGCCGGGCCTCCTTCGCGCCCGGGGGGCTCCGCCCCCCGGGACCCCCTGACGCGATAGACGCAGCTTTGAGTGCTCCGGTGCAGCGCCGGTTTCGCCGTGGTGGGAGGCGGGGCGTATCGTTCAATCCCTGCTTTTTGGGGCGGTGGGTCATCGGGGAGGCGGTGTTCTGGCGGTCCCCCAATGCCGCCCTTTGCGGCGGCATTGGGGGAGCTCAGCGTATTCGGGAGGTGGGCTCCGCCACATTGCTGCGGCTCGTGGCTCCGCCCGAAGTTACTGCCGCCC
>DSLFC04102__coassemble_1442_pt1 | contig 13835 bp, 12 predicted proteins | sample DSLFC04102__metabat2_low_PE_004 | metagenome-assembled genome bin DSLFC04102
GGGGGCAGAGCCCCCCGGCCCCCTCGGTCCCTCAAGCCCGCCGCTTAGGCGGCGGGCTTGAGGGAGGATTTTGCCGGCAAAACGCCTTTTACCCGGGCGGGCCGGACGGCGGAGAAAAACCGGAGGCGCTAGCCTCCGGCGGGCATTAAGGGCACAGGGAGGAAAAGGCCGCCCGGCGGGGGCGGCGAGGGGTCAGCTGACCGCGACTTGACAGGAGCGCAGCACTTCCAGGGCCGCCTGATGCTTTTCGGGAGTAACGCCGGCGCACAGCTGGCCGTTCAGGCTGAGATGGGCTTCGGGAAGGGCGGCTTTGATGAGCAGGGCGTTGGACACCACGCAAATGTCGGTACACACGCCGCACAACTCGATTTCCATGCCCTTGCCCTCATCCAAGCCCTTGTCCTGGCACAGCGCGGCCAAGATGCGGGCCAGTTTGGGAGAGCCAAAGGAACCCTTTTCCACGAGTTGAGCCTGAGGACCCGCCGCTTCTTCCACCTGGGCGTTTAATTTCCAGCCAGGGGTGTCCCGGATACAGTGGGGCGCCGGCAGCAGCCGCCCCTCCTGGGTGTCCAGATAATCGGGGCCATGGGTATCCAAGGTAAGGAAGATTCGCTCCCCCTGGGCGCGGGCCTGATGCAGCCGTGCGCACACGTCTGGAAGAATATTTTTGGCTTCGGGAGAGCCTAAGGGGCCGTCAATAAAATCGTTTTGCATATCCACCACGATGAGTACCCGTACCATGTGTATCACCTCATGATATATTATACCGCTTTTGCGGAAAATTGACAACCGGGCATTGGAGGGCGAATCCAAGACAGTGCCCAGGCGGTGTCGGGAGGCACGAAGGGGGCCGCGGCATCTCCGGGAGAGACGAAATCGTCTCTAAAGGGCTGAAACGGCCCCGGAAACGCTGGCGAATGGGGAGAGGAAAGGGCGCAAGTGTTATCTTCCTGGCAAATTTCCCTTGGAGCGGGCAATATGGTTTGCAGACTTGACGGGCTATGCTATAATATAAAGATGTATGGATAGATGGCCCGAAGGGCCATGGGAACAGGAGGCGGATCCGGTGGGTCAAAGAATTATCCTGGCGTCCACTTCGCCCCGGCGGCGGGAGCTGCTGGAGAAGATGGGCCTGGAGTACGAACTGCGGCCCCGGGAGACCGACGAGAGCGTGGACGCGCCGCCCCGGGAGGCAGTGGCCTGTTTGGCGCAGCGCAAGGCCCGGGCCTCTGCCCAGGGCCTGAGCCGGGGGCTGGTGCTGGGGGCGGATACCCTGGTGGCGCTGGACGGAAAGGCCCTGGGCAAGCCCCGGGACAGGGAGGAGGCCAGGGCCATGCTGGCCGCGCTGTCGGGGCGGGGGCATCAGGTGTTTACCGGAGTATGCCTGTTGGACGCGGCTACAGGGTGGGCGCGGGTGGAGGTGGAGGAGACTTGGGTTCACTTCCGGCCCTTGAGCCCGGCGGAAATCGCCGCTTATGTGGACAGCGGCGAGCCCATGGACAAGGCGGGAGCATACGCCATTCAGGGCGGCGCGGGGGCCTTTGTGGACAGGATAGAGGGTTCTTTTGAAAACGTGATGGGCCTGCCCATCCAACTGCTGGGACGGATGCTGAAGGAGATGGAGGGCTGAGGATGGGCTTTTTTACCGGCGAAGGCATTGCCATCGATTTAGGTTCGGCCAATACCACGATTTATTTGGAGAACGAGGGCATCGTGCTGCGGGAGCCCACCAGCGTGCTCACCCTGCTGGACGATCCTGCCGCGGTGTTGGCGGTAGGAGGCGACGCCTATGCCATGAGCGGCCGGGGAGGCGAGCAGACCCTATTGCAATTCCCGGTGATGGACGGGGCGGTGACCGACGCGGATTTGGCCGCGCTCTTGATGATCGCCTTGGCGGAAAAGGCCACAGGGCGGCGCAAACCCATGGAAAAGGCCCAGTTGCTGGTGAGCATGTCCCAGGGACTCACCAAGGTGGAGCGGGAGGCGCTGCTGCAGGCCATCCGCATAACCGGGGCCAAGCGTTCCGTTGCGGTGAAAACGCCCCTGGCCGCCGCCTTGGGCGCGGGGCTCACCGTGGATCAGCCCAGGGGCTCCATGGTGGTGGTGCTGGGGGGCGGGGTGACCGAGATCGCCGTGCTGTCCATGAACGCCATCGTGGCGGCCCGGTCCATGCGCACGGGGCTATTGTCCATGGACGAGGCCATCGTGCGGTATATGCGCCGCAAGAAAGGGGTCATTATCGGTCTGTCCACAGCCGAGGACCTGAAATGCGATATCGGTTCCGCCACACTGCCCGAGCAGGACGAGGACCTGGACGATCTGCTGGAGGCGGATCTGCCGGAAGAAGACAAGCCCCAGCGGGAGGGGGAAGGCCAGGATGGGCCCAATAGCCAGGAAGAGGCCGTTCCCCAGGGCGAAAAAGCGCTGCTCAAGGGGCGGGACGTGAAGACCGGAAAGCCTACCACCGTCACCGTCACCACCCGGGATATCGCTTTGGCGCTGCGGGAGCCGGTGCGGCTATTGTTGGACGCGGTGAAGGACGCCCTGGGGCGAATGCCCAAGGAATTGGCGGGGGATATATTGGAGGCGGGCATTACCCTGTCTGGAGGCGGGGCCCTGCTGCGGGGCCTGGCGCCCTTGCTGGCGGAGCGGGCGGGCTTGCCCGTGTCGGTGGGGGAGCATCCCCACGAGGACGTGATTCTGGGCCTGGGCATGTTGGCGGGAGATGAAAAGCTGCTGCGCGGGGCGTTGCAGGCCGGTTCCGCCCAGGAACAGTAAGCCGCGCCTGGACCGGCGGCCCTGGATGGCGTAGAAAGCGGGCGTCCAAGGCCGGTGGAGTTGGGAACGGCGCAGAGCATACATAAGGAGCGAACACAGTCTATGGCGCGTAGAACGGACAAGGGGCAGTCCCCCAGACTGATCCGGGCCATCCGGCCGGGGTCGGGCCAGGGCGGGGGGAAGGCCGCCAAGCCCAAGCGAAAGAAAAAATCCAGTCCCGTAGGCCGGGCGGCTTTCGCCCTGTTGGTCACCGCTGCGGTGCTGGCTTTGGCCTTTTTCCTGATGGTGCGGGATCAGGGCAATATCAGCCTGGCGGAAAACACGGTGGGCTCCATATTCGCCCCCATCCAGAACGCCTTGTCCTCCGCCACCCGCTATGTGCGGGACCTGGTGCAGGGGGCCAAGGACTACGTGCGCATGGGTCAGGAGCTGGAGCTGGCCCAGCAGGAGAACGCCACCCTGAAATTGCAGGTGCAAGCCCTGGAGGAGGAGGCGCTGGAGAATGAGCGGCTCAAGGAGCTGCTGGAGGCCAAGGAGCGCTACGAATCCATGGACCCGGTGTTCGCCTACGTCATCGCCAGAGACCCGGGGATCTGGTACAATACCTTTTCCATCAATCGAGGGACCCAGGACGGCATCCAGGTGGACATGGCAGTGGTCACCGGCGACGGGCTGGTGGGCCGGGTGATGGAGGTAGGGCTCAACTACGCCAAGGTACTCTCTATCATCGACACCCGCTCCGGAGTGGCCTGCCTCATCGAGCGCTCCAGGCAACAAGGGGTGATGCGGGGCCAGGTGACCGACGAGTCCCAGACCCAGGAATGCTACATGTATCACCTGCCCAAGGTAAACAACATTGCCCCCGGCGACGTGGTGCTCACCTCCGGGGAGGACGCGGTGTTCCCCAAAGGACTCAAGGTGGGCACCGTGGCCTCGGTATCCCGGCAGAGCGGGTTGTCGGATCAGTACATCGTGGTGGTGCCCTCGGTGGATTTCCAGCACATTGAGGAAGTGCTGGTGCTGCGCACGGCGCCGGTGGATTCGGGGGAGGCCCTGGAGCCCCTGCCCACGCCTACGCCCCGGCCCACTCCCGAGCCCACGCCTACCCCCACCCCCAGCGGCGAGGAGGGCCAGGAAGTGGATCCGGACGACCAGAACTGGTACTATCCCACCCCCCGGTCCACGCAGGCGGAGGACCTGGACGTCCAGGCCAGCCCCACGCCTAGCCCCACGCCGGACCCCAACGCGCCGCCGGAAGACGCTTGGGTTGGGTAGTACGCTATGGGAGGAAACTAGATGAGGCGTTTTCTGCCGCTGATCTTGGTGCTGGCGGCGCTGCTGCTGGATATTTCGGTGGTGCCCATCCTGGTGAGCCATTGGGCGGTGCCCAGCCTGTCCCTGTGCACGGTGTGCGTGCTGGGACTGCTGCTGGGGCGCACCCGGGGCAGCCTGTACGGCCTGATCGGCGGGGTGCTGATGGACGTGCTGGTGGGCTATCCCTTAGGGCTCAAGGCGGTTTTGTACATCCTGTCGGGGTACTTGTGCGGCGTGGCGGGACGAAAATTTCAGCGCTACCTGCTCACGGTACCCGTGGCGCCCGCCCTGTGCTTCATCCTGTACGAGTGTACCATGATCGTGTACCTGTTCATGGCGGGCAGGCAGTTTTCCGGGGGCGACATGCTCAGGACCCTGGGCCGGATCGCCATAGAGACGCTTTTATGCCAGTTTTTCTACCTGTGGTTCAATAGAATGCTCAGGCCCAAATGGTCGCGGTACGCGGCCCGGTAAAGGAGGGATGTGGGATGCGGCCCAAGCGGGCGCGATACGTGGTGGTATGCCTTTTGATTGTAGGGGTATTCGCCCTGATCTGGATGAAGATGTACGATTTGCAGATCGTACTGGCCACCGACTATACTCAGCAGGCCCAGTCTAAGACAACCAAGACATTGTCTTTGACCGGCAAGCGGGGCACCATTTACGACGCCAACATGACCCCGCTGGCCTATGACCGGGAATCCTTCAACGTGCAGTTTTACCGGGACCCCTCTCGCTCCAGCGACGAGGACCGGGCGGCCTATACCCAGTCCATCATCAAGACCATCGAACTGGTGGAGGCCAACGGCAAGACCACCATCGACGAGTTCTGGCTGGCCAAGGACGAGGAGGGCAACTGGTACTTTGACACCGGCACCACCAACCCCACCACCGCGGCCAAGCGGGAGGAACAGTGGCGCAGCAACTTTTACCTGACCACCACCCCGGTGGAGGATCTGTTCGATACCCTGTGCACCAACTATGCCATCCCCGAAGAGCTGTCCGAGGAGATGAAGCTGAAGGTGCTGGCGATCTGGCAGAAGTCCAGGATGTACAACTACCTGTCTTTGCCGGTAACCATTGCCGAGGACGTGGGCATGCAGACGGTGGGCGAGGTGGAGGCCCGGTCTGTGGAACTGGACGGCATGTCCATCGAGCAAGGCTACACCCGGGTCTATCCCAAGGGCGACCTGGCCGCCCACGTGATCGGCTATACCTCTAAGATATCCGGCGAGCAGACCCTGCGGGACTATCAGGAGAAGGGCTATTCCACCGACGCTACCGTGGGGCAGGCGGGCATCGAGTATTCCATGGAGGCCTACCTCACCCCCCAGATTTCCTACCGGAAGGGGCAGCGGGTGGTGGAGTTGGACAACCGGGGCAAGATCATCCGGGAGATCAGCTACCAGGCGCCGGTGGACGGAGACGACATCATCCTCACCATCGACAGCCAACTGCAGCAGGTGATGCAGGACGCCTTGGAGGCCAACATCAAGGGCATCCACAACTTCCAGGAAAACGAGATGAACAAGAAGGCCTGGCGCCAGGACAACCAGGAAGAACTGCTGGCCTACGAGGAACGGGGTCAGGAGGTGCAGATGGCGACCAGCGGCGCGGCGGTGGCCATGGATCCCAATTCCGGGCGCATCCTGGCCATGGCCAGCTACCCCACCTTTGACCTGAGCCAGTTCGAGGGGGGCAGGGTGTCCTCCGCCTACTGGAACGAGCTGGTGAACAACCAGGACAATCCCCTGTACAACCGGGCCATTTCCACCCGGGATACCCCCGGTTCCTGCTTTAAGATGGTCACCGCCCTGGCCGGGCTGATGGAGGGCGCCATTACCCTGGAAACCACCATCTCCGACAAGGGCCCCTTCGACACCGGCGACGTGTCCAACCAGCCCAGGTGCTGGGCCAGCGCCGCTACCCGCAAATCCCAACACCAGAACCAGACCGTGGTGGAGGGCCTGAAGAACAGCTGCAATTACTTTTTCTATCAAGTGGGCATGGATACCGGTATCGACAACCTGGTGAAGTGGGCCGCCCGGCTGGGCCTGACCAGCAAGACCAACATCGAGCTGCCCGCCGAATCCACCAGCTTTGTGGGCAATCAGCTGATGCTGTACGACTCCGACCGGGCCATCGACGACCAATATACCTCCAAGCCCTACTTCGCATCGGTAATGATCAAGCGCAAGCTGCGAGAAGTGGGAGAGGACCGGGGCATCGAGTACGACGAGGACCGGCTGGACAAGGTGGCCAAGATGATCCTAGACCTGGTGAACCAGGAAGGCACCAAGGAGCAGTGGAACCAGCCCATCCGGGAAATCCTCATGGAGCAGATGAACCTGCCCAGTTCCTATATCCAGAGCCATTACATGGTCAACACCTTCGTCTCCTACATCAACGACCTGCGCTGGACCGCCAGCGAGACGGTCATGGCGGCCATCGGCCAGTCCATCACCCAGATTACCCCGGTGGCGGCGGCCCGGTACGTGTCCGCCGTCGCCAACGGCGGCACGGTGTACGACGCCCAGATCGTGGACAAGATCGTCTCCCCCTCCGGCGAAATCGTGGTGGAGAAGGAGCCGGTGGTGGCCAACCGCATTACCGGCGCGGCGGATTATTTGGCCGCCATCCAGGCGGGCATGCAGGACGTGACCGACCCGGACGCCGGCGGTACCGCTTCCTCCCGGTTCGCCAAGGCCAAGTACGCCCCGGCAGCCAAGACCGGCACCGCCCAGCGTTCCGATATCGATATCGAGAACAACAGCTGGCTGGTGACCTATGCCCCCAAGACCGGCACGCCGGAAATCGTGGTGGTGGTGTATATTCAAAACGGCTACGCCGGGTCCTATTCCTCCAGCACCGCCATTGCCACCATCGACTATTACCTGGATTCCATCTACGAAAAGAGCGATACCCTGACCGTTCCCCAGGCCAATACGCTGGCAGAGTAGAAAGCCGGGGCGAAGAAGGCCGCCGCCTCAGACGGCGCGGCGGCGCAGGACAAAAGAGAGGCCGCAGCCCATACCCGCCGGGGAAAGGGACCGGAAGGCGGGAAAGGGCGAGGCCATCCCCGCCCGGCCGCCCCAGGCGGCGTAGGAGCTGAGGGCGGTAAAGATACCGCAAACCAATACTGGGCGAAGTGGTGAAGGCGTTATGCAGGGCGTTGTGGCGATAACATCGGGCAAGGGCGGAGTGGGTAAATCCACCCTGGCCGCCGCTGCCGGGCTGTTTCTGGCCAAGGCGGGCAAGCGGGCGTGTCTGATCGATATGGATATGGGCCTTCGCAGCCTGGATATCATGCTGGGCATGGAGGACCGGGTGGTGTTCGATTTGGCCGACGTGGCCGAAGGCATGTGCCGGGTGAAGCAGGCCCTGGTGAAGCACCAGGACTACCCTGGCCTGTGCCTCATCAGCGCCGCCCAGACCCGGGGCAGCGAGGCGGTAGGCGCCATGCAGGCCCGCCGGGTGGTGCAGCAGCTGGCCGACCGGTTCGATTGGGTGATCGTGGATTGCCCCGCCGGAGTGGGCCGGGGCTTTCGCGCCGCTTTGAGCGTAGCCCAGCAGGCGGTGGTCGTGTCCACCCCCGGCCCGGTGGAGCTGCGGGACGCGGAGCGGGTGGCCGCCCTGATCCGCCATATGGATTTGCCCGACCCCATGCTGGTCCTCAACCGGGTACGCCCCCAGCATATGGACCAGGAAGAGTGGGGCCTGCCCGCCTACCTGAAGCGGCTGGAGGGCAGCCGCCTCACCGGCCTGATCCCCGAAGCCCTGGGCCCCCTGGCCCAGGACCGCCGGGTGGCGGCGGCGCTGGAATTGGCTGTGCGCAATATGACCGGAGAGGATATCCCCCCATTGCCGGTGGCGCGCCCCTCCTTGCTGGCGCGCCTGTCCCAGGCGCTGCGGGCGTGAGTCCCGGAGAAAAGGACACGGAAGCCCGGCGGCGGCTCACGCTGCGGCCGGACCCGGCGGAGCGGATAAAGAAGGGACGAAAGAAAGGAAGCCATGGTGGTATCGACGCAAAAGAACAAGCCCAGGGAAAAGATCAGTTATTTTCAGCGTACCCTGCGCTTCATTCAGCGCAATAAGTTCAACCCCACCCTGCTGCGGGACTTTAACTGGGGGCTGTTCGCGCTGCTGATGGCCATCTCCCTGTTTGGAGTGGTGTGCATCTTCAGCGCTACGGCCACCCCCGTGGAGCAGAGCGAGCTGGACAGCATGACCTTTCTGGAGCTGCTGCAAAGCCAGCCCACCCGGTACGCGGGGCTGCAGCTGCTGTGGATTGCGGCGGGGCTGGTGGCCATGGCCTTCGTGGTGTTTCTGGACAGCGACCTGTACGAGCGCCACGCCAACAAGATCTACTGGGCCAATATCGCCCTGCTTACGGTGGTGCTGTTCATGGAAAAGGGCCGGGGCGGCATGGCGGGTTGGTTCCGTTGGGGGTCCGAGCAGGCCCGCACCATTCAGCCCTCGGAGTTTGGCAAGCTGGCCATCATCATCTCCCTGGCCAAGCTGTTCGCCGGGCGGCAAAAGCCCATCAGCACGGTGTCGGAGCTGCTGCCCACCCTGGCCTACGTGGGACTGCCCCTGGCCTTGATCGTGGCTCAGCCCGACGTGGGTACCGCCCTGGTGTACATCGTGGTGTACGGCGTCATGCTGTTTTCCTCGGGCACTAATTACAAGCTGATCGTAGGGATGCTGTCCCTGGCGGTGGTGATGCTGGTGGCCCTGTGGTACATGCTGAATATGTCCTACAGCGAGAGCTACCGGCTGGAGCGCATCCTGGTGTACCTGGACCCCAGCCGGGACCCCACCGGCGCGGGGATGCAGACCACCAACGCCCGCATCGCGGTGGGCTCGGGGGGACTGTGGGGCAAGGGACTGTTCTCGGCGGGCAGCTTCGCCTCCCTGAACTACATTCCCGACGACTACACCGACTTCATCTTCGCCATCGTATGCGAGTCCTTTGGTTTCGTAGGCGCGGGGCTGCTGGTGCTGGCCTTCCTGCTGCTCATCGTGCGGCTGATCGCCCTGTCCACCCAGGCCTACGACGCCTTCGGCAGCTACGTGATCATCGGCGTCATGGCCATGCTGCTGTTCCACATCGTGGAAAACGTGGGCATGGTGCTGGGGCTCATGCCGGTGACCGGCATTCCTTTGCCCTTCATCAGCTACGGCGGCAGCAACCTGCTAACCAACTACATGGGCATGGGGCTGGTCTTCGGTATCGCCATGCGCTCCAGGGAGCGGCGCAGGCGGGGACGGCACCGTCCGGCGGCCCGACTGTGACGGAAGGAGCGGCCGGAGGCGGAAGCGCTCCTTTGTTCGCCGCTTTGGGGCACAGGAAGGCGCCGGGGTAAGGCATACGCCCGGGGGCGCGAAAGATGAGGGGCCGGGAGGTTCAAAAATATTGGGCCGGAGGGCCGGGGGATAAGCGAAAAGGAGGGGAAAGGGAAACCATGATTACGGCGGTAAGCATGAATCCCAGCATCGACAAGAGCTTGACCATTGAGCGCTTTCAGTACGGTTCCATGAATCGGGTGATGAGCAGCCGCCGGGACGCGGGGGGCAAGGCCATCAACATGTCGGTGGTGGCGTCCACTCTGGGGCTGCAGGTAAAATGCGTGGGCTTTCTGTGGCGGGAAAACGGGCGGTTCATCGAGAACCGTCTGCTGGAGAACGGCGTGGAGAGCGAATTTTTGTGGCTGGACGGCGCGGTGCGCACCAACTTGAAGGTGCTGGACGCGGAGCAGGGCGTGGTCACCGAGATCAATGAGCCGGGCGGCCAGGTGAGCGAGGAGGATCTGGAAAAGCTCACCGGCCTTGTGTGCGCCCAGGCCGAGGACAGCGATTTTTTGGTGCTCACCGGGTCGCTGCCCCCGGGCTGCCCCAAGGATTTCTACGCCCGGCTGATCCGGGCGGTGGAAGGGCTACCCTGTAAGTGCGTGCTGGACGCCGAGGGGGAAGCGCTGCACCTGGGATTACAGGCCCGGCCCAACCTGATCAAGCCCAACCGGATGGAGCTGGAAATGGCGGTAGGCCGCAGGCTGGACAGCCGGTCCGACGTGGTCAAAGCGGCGGCAGAGCTGGCCCGGAGCGGTATCGATTGGGTGGCGGTGTCGTTGGGCGGCGCGGGGGCGCTGCTCACCGACGGGGAAAAGACGCTGTTCGCTCCGGCGTTGAAGGTGCCGGTTAAATCCACCGTGGGCGCCGGGGATTCCATGGTGGCGGGGATGCTGTCCGGGCTGCTGGCCGAAGCGCCCATGGAAGAGGTCCTGCGCCGGGGGGTGGCCTGCGCCGCCGCCAGCGTCATGGCGGAAGGCACCCGGCTCACCGACAAGGCCACCTACAAATCCTTGCTGGGGCAGATCAAAATCGAGGGGGTATAAGGAGATATGCGGGACAAGATCGGCGTGGCCGTGGCCGGATGCGGCGTGGTGGGCTCAGGCGTGGTGGAGATGCTCACCCGCAACCGGCAGATCATCTCCCGGGCCGCGGGGCGGGAGGTCTTTCTCAAATACATGGTGGACATCAAGAAGCTGGACCCCCCGGAAGGCGTGACCCTGACCCAAGATTTGGACCAGGTGCTGGCCGATCCCCAGGTGAAGGTGCTGGCCGAAACCATCGGCGGGGCCCGCATCGCCTATGCGTACACCCGCAAGGCGCTGGAAAAAGGGATCAGCGTAATCACCTCCAACAAGGAGCTGGTGGCCACCAAGGGGGACGAGCTCAAGGCGCTGGCGGAACAGAACGGGGCATGGTACCTGTACGAGGCGGCGGTGTGCGGCGGGGTTCCGGTGCTGCGGCCCCTCAAGACCTGCCTGGCGGGCAACCGCATTACCCGGCTGGACGGCATCGTCAACGGCTCCACCAATTACCTGCTCACCCGCATGGAACAGTCCGGGCTCAGTTTTCCCGCCGCCCTGGGCGAGGCTAGGGATTTGGGCTACGTGGAGGCCGATCCCGCTGCGGACATTGAGGGATGGGACGCCCGGCGCAAACTGGCCATACTGGCTAACGCCGCCTTTGGTTCCAATCTGTCCGATGACCCGGCCATCGCCACCGAAGGCATCTCCCGGCTCACCGCCCGGGACATGGCCTGCGCCCGGGCTCTGGGGGGCGCGGTGAAGTTGATCGCCCATGGGGAACTGGTGGAGAACGGGTGGACCGGTTGGGTGCATCCCGCCCTGGTGCCTCAGGGGCATCCCCTGTACGACGTGAAGGACGTGTTCAACGGGCTGTGCGTCACCGGCGATTGCGTGGGTCAGGTGATGTTCTATGGCCGGGGCGCGGGCATGCTGCCCACCGCCAGCGCCCTGGTGGGAGATCTGATCGAGATCGCCAGGGACCTGGAGTCTCCCTTGATCCTGGAAAAGGCCCAGCCGCCCCGGATGATCAGCCCCATGAGCCGGACGGTTCAGGCGGCGCTGCGGGTGGAGGAGGGCATTCTGTCCCTGTGCGAGGCGGTGCCGGTGGAGCACGTGGTATCCCTGGAAGGCATGAACGCGGTGCGCACCCGGCCCATGCCCATGGAACAGCTGTTGGCCAAGCTGGACGCCGCGCGGGGCCTGGGGGTACAAACCGGCATACCGCTGCTGCTGCTGTAATAAGCTGGAAATGCGAGGGCGCGAAGGGCCAGCGTGGCGCTTCGCGTTCATTTTTCCAGAAAGGCGGGGGTGGGGTTGAGGGAGAAGATCCTGTTGCTCTCCGGGTACGGCCAAGGGGAACGGCTGCTGCCCGGATTGACGGGCGCCCTGGAGCAGGCGGGCAGCTTGCGCCGGCTGGAGGCCGGAGCGGATACCGGACAGGCCCGGGAAGCCTACGCCCGCATGACCGGCGGCAGCGGCCGCGGAGTGGCGGTGGGTGTGGGCGCGGGATGCGTTCAGGCGTTGCTGCTGGCCCAGGCATTTCCCCTGGACGCCTTGGCCTGCCTGCTGCCCGGCGCCGACGGGCGGCGGGGCGCGCCCTGGCCCTGGTGGGTGGCGCTGAACAATTTATTCGCGATCACCGCGCCCATCCTGGTATTGGAGGAACCGAAGGGACGCTTGGGACGTCGAATCTACCGGGATGCTCAGGCGCGGGATAAGCGCTTTGCCCAGTATGAGGGCGGCGATCAAGCCATACTAACCATTCTTGAACATTTACGCCCCATATGCGCCGCAAATTCGCTTGCTCGGTAACACAATTCAGGTATATCATAAGCACGTTGCATATGCGAGAGAGGAGATACGGACATGAAGAACGGGACCAGACTGGTGGCGCTGTTGGTGGCGCTGCTGCTGCTGGCCAGCGGCTGCAGCATCATAAAGATCGGCCAGGACAGCTCCAATGGCGACGACGTGGTGCTGGCGGAGATGAAGGACGGTCAGGTAACCTTGGCCCAGGCTCAGGCGGAATTTGACGAGGTGCTGGCCTACTACGAGTCCTACGGCGTGGCCCTGGACAACGAGGAGGATATCGCCTACGTAAAGGCGGATATCCTGGATTGGCTCAGCGAGGACATTGTGATGCAAAATAAGGCCAAGGAGCTGGGACTGTACGAGTCCACCCCGGAGCAGGCCGAGGCGATCACCCAGCAGGCCAAGCAGGATTTCGCCGATATGGTGGAATACTATATGCTCTTCTTCAGCACGGGAGAGGAAGGCGAGACCGAGGAGTCCCTGCGCCAGGAGGTCATCGATACCCTGCGGGAGGACCAGGGCTATACCGAGGATATCGCCGTCCAGGACGCCTTGGAGATGGCCTGGCAGGAGCGGCTGTACGACTACGCCACCAAGGACGTGGAACCCACCGAGGAGGACATCCAGGCTACCTACGAAGAGATGGTGGCTCTGGACCAGGAGAACTACCAAGAAGATCCCTATAACTTCGAGTACGCCGCGCTGTCGGGCAGCACCATCTTCTGGTATCCCGAGGGCTACCGCACCGTCAAGCACATCCTGCTCAGCTTTACCGACGAGCAGGTGGAGGCGCTGGCAGATTTGAGCGCCCAACTGGACGATGTGCTCTGGCAGATCGAGGAGCTGGACTGGATGGAGGAAAACGAGGACGAGGACTGGACGGAGGATGACTGGACCGACGAGGATCTGGTGGGCCTGGATGAGCCGGAAGACGCCGAGGATGAGCCCGCCATGAGCCGGGAGGAGTTGGAGGCGGAGCAGATGCGCCTGGAGGCCGAGCTGGCCCAAATGCAGAGCGAGTACGCCGCTACCCTCAGCGATCTGGTGGCCGAGGTCCAGGCCAAGATTGCCCAGGGCGAAGACTTTGAGGCGCTCATCGATGAATACGGCAGCGACGTGGGGATGCAGGAGGAGCCCGGCCTGAGTCAGGGCTACTACGTGGCCGCCGGATCGGAGATGTGGGAGCAAGTCTTTACCGACGCCGCCATGGCCTTGGAGAAGCCCGGAGACGTGTCTGAGCCGGTGGTAGGTTCCAACGGCATCCACCTGATCCGATATATGGCCGACGTGACCCCCGGCGCGGTGGATCTGGAAAGCGTGCGGGAAGTATGCGTGGAGAGCGCCGCCGAGGTGGCCAAGAGCGACGCTTACGATCAGGCGTTGGCCCAGTGGAAGGAAGAGGCCCAGGTGGTAACCTATCCGGAACGCTGGACCTAAGGAAACGGGCCCAAACGGGCCCTGTGAGCAATGTCCGGCTGGGAAGCCCCCCTCTTTCGGGGGGGCTTTGATTTTATCGCCCTTTGGGCGATAAAATCGGGGGGAGTGGCGGGGGGGAGG
>DSLFC04102__coassemble_1443_pt1 | contig 13829 bp, 15 predicted proteins | sample DSLFC04102__metabat2_low_PE_004 | metagenome-assembled genome bin DSLFC04102
CACAAGGGCCGCCGCCGAAGGGCGGCGGCCCTTGTGCAAACCAACGAAAGGCGAGCCTTACGATAAGGATTTTCAAAAAGGCGAAGGACTTCCTACAGAACAAATCCGCCATGAGACGCCATGTTGTTGCTTCCGTTCTATTTTTCCGTTACTGGTTTTGAAAAAAGCAGCGAAAAGGGCCTTTATTCCCTCTCTATCCGTGATCTCTACGATATCCTTTGGGCTCTACACTTGGAATCCGTATTTTTTCTCCTCTTCTCTTTCCCTCTCCTTCATTCTGCTCATTTTCCCCGCAGCCTTTGGCGGAACTGCATTCAGCGCTTTTACTGCGCTTATCCTGAAAGAACCGGTCCAAAATGGCCTGACAGGGCGCTTCCAATACGCCGCCCACAGCGGGGGAAAAGTGGTTAAAGGCGGGGTCTTCGGTAATGCGGTACACGCTGCCCGCGCATCCTGCGGCGGGATCGAACGCGCCGAACACCACCCGCTCCAGCCGCGCCTGGAGAATCGCCCCGGCGCACATGGGGCAAGGCTCCAGGGTGACGTACAGCGAACAACCCTGAAGCCTCCAATTTCCCACCAGCTGAGCGGCCTGGCGCAGGGCCAATATTTCGGCATGGGCGGTGGGGTCGGCCAACGCTTCCCTGAGGTTATGAGCCCGGCCCAAAACCCGGCCATCCTTGACCACCAAAGCTCCCACCGGCATTTCTCCAGCGGCCAACGCCTTTTCCGCCTCAACCAGGGCCTGAGCCATATACTCCCTATCCTGAAGGCGCTCTCCGTTCATACGTTGAAACGGAACAAGGTCACATCCCCGTCCTTCATCACGTAGTCCTTGCCCTCGCTGCGCACCAGTCCCTTTTCCTTGCAGGCGGCCATGGAGCCCTCCCGCACCAGGTCGTCGTAGGCCACGATTTCGGCCCGGATAAAGCCCTTTTCAAAGTCGGTATGGATTTTGCCCGCCGCCTGGGGCGCCTTGGTGCCCTGGGTAATGGTCCAGGCCCGCACTTCCTTGGGGCCGGCGGTGAGGAAGCTGATCTGGCCCAGCAGCGCGTAGCATAGCTTCACCAGCCGGTCCAGACCCGACTGGCCGATGCCCATCTCCTCCAAAAAGAGCTGCTTTTCCTCCAAGGGCAGCTGGGCGATCTCCTCCTCCACCTTGGCGCAGATCACCAGCACCTGGCTGCCCTCTTTTTGGGCGATTTCCCGTACCTGGCGTACCATGGGCAGGTTCTCCACATCGGTCCCCAGGTCTGCCTCGGCGATGTTGGCAGCGTAGACCACCTTTTTCTGGGTGAGCAGGAACCAATCAGCGCAAGCCTGGCGCTGTTCCTCGGTGAGGGGGCAGGTGCGGGCGGGCAACCCCTGATTCAAGTGCTCGGTCAAGGCCCTGGCGGCTTCCAGCTCCAGCTGATAGCGCTTTTCGCCATTCTTCACCAAATGGGCGGCCTTTCCTTCCCGCTTGCCCACCGTCTCCAGGTCGGCCAGGATGAGCTCGGTCTGAATGGTATCGATATCCCGCACCGGGTCCACGCTGCCGTCCACGTGAATCACGTTTTCGTCCTCAAAGCAGCGCACCACGTGGACGATGGCGTCCACCTCCCGGATATGGCTCAAAAACTTATTGCCCAACCCCTCGCCACGGCTGGCCCCCTTCACCAGTCCGGCGATATCCACGAATTCCAGCACGGCAGGGGTATACTTTTCCGGATTGTACATGCTGGCCAGCACGTCAAGCCGCTGGTCGGGCACGGCCACCACCCCGGTATTGGGCTCTATCGTACAAAAGGGATAATTGGCGGCCTGCGCCCCCGCGCAGGTAATGGCGTTAAACAATGTGCTCTTGCCCACGTTGGGCAATCCGACCACGCCCAGCTTCATGTCGTCCCGCTCCTTTACATGCCGTTTGGACCATTATAGCGCATAGCGCCGAAAATGGCAATTGAATTCCGCGATGCCGGAATTAGGCGGGATTTCGGCAAAAATTTCCCAAAAAAGGTTGTGGGCGTCAATCCAGGCAAATAGGGGAAAAGGGCCCGGCACACTCCCATATTTTGTGGTTTTCCAGAAGAAATAGCCCAAAATTTGCCGCAATTTCCAGCCGTAATATTTTCGGAGCCAAATGGGGAAAAAAGCGGGGTCACATGCTTGATGAACCGGGGGTTTTTTGATATGATAAGCAAGAACTTATCCCCAATGTATACTTTTTCTCCACCTTGTGTGGATGATTTGTGGATAAGTCTTTTTATGGAAGAAAATACGATTCTGAATTGCCGGGGGATACAAATGAGCGTACAAGATCCATGGGACCAGGTGCTGAAAATCATGCAGAAACAAATGCAGAAGATCAGCTATGATACCTGGATTCGCACGTCCCAGGTGATGGCCGTCAGCGAAAACCGGCTGGTACTGGGCATACAGGATGTGACCGGGGTGCAGATCATGCGCCAACGGTACAGCCAGATGCTGATTGCGGCGGTGCGGGAGGCCTACGGCCGCAACCTAGACGTGGTGCTGACCAACGTGAACGAGCCCATACCCCCGGAAGCGACGGGGAACGTGGACCCGGCCGGCCAGCTGAACAGCAAATATACCTTCGACACCTTCGTGGTGGGCGAATCCAACCGGTTTGCCCACGCGGCTTCCCTGGCGGTAGCGGAACTTCCGGGGGAAGCCTATAACCCGCTGTTTTTGTACGGAGGCGTGGGACTGGGCAAGACCCACTTAATGCACGCCATCGGCCACTATCTGCGGGAGGAGAGCCCGGAGATGAGCGTGCTGTACATTACCAGCGAACGCTTCACCAACGAGGTGATCGAGGCCATCCAGAACCGCAAAACCCAGGAACTTAGGGACAGGCTGCGGGGAGTGGACGTGCTGATGGTGGACGACATCCAGTTCATCGCTGGAAAGACCAGCACCCAGGAAGAATTCTTCCACACCTTCAACCACCTGCATTCCGGGGGCAAGCAGATCATCATCTCCTCGGACCGTCCGCCCAAGGATATTCCCACCCTGGAGGAACGGCTTCGCTCCCGGTTCGAGTGGGGGCTCATCGCCGACATCCAAAAGCCGGACTACGAGACCCGGGTGGCCATCCTACGGCGTAAGGCCAGCACTGAGCACATGGAGGTACCCGACGAGGTGCTCAACTTCATCGCCGAAAAGGTGGAATCCAACATCCGGGAGCTGGAAGGTTCTCTGATCCGGGTAGGGGCTAAGGCCAGCCTAGAGCAAAAGAGCATCACCCTGGAACTGGCCCAGCAGTCCCTAAGCAGCTTGGTAAGCGCCCGGTCGGTGAAGCGGGTAACCCCGGAAGCCATCATGCAGGCGGTGGCCGACTATTATCGGGTAGACAAGGGGGACCTGACCAGCCAGCGCCGCAGCCGGGAAATCGCCCTGCCCCGCCAGGTGGCCATGTACCTGACCCGGGAGCTGACCGGGCTGTCCACCACCCGCATCGGGGACGCCTTCGGCGGGCGGGACCACACCACGGTGATGCACGGCTGCGACAAGATCGCCGCCACCGCCCGGGAACTGCCCCAGATGGCCAAGACCCTGGACGACATCCGGGCCGCCATCCGGGACCGGTAGGCGGCCGGACAAAGGGCGCCGGGCCCATGGCCGTCAGGGCGCCCGCTGGGTATAATTTGGGGATGAAACAGGGGGTTGACGCACCGGTTTCCCCAAAATATTCCCGGGGAAAAATCCCGCCCCGCCTGGGCTTCACCCCCTTTTCCACAGTTTCCACACGTCTACTACGGCGACTGTGATAACTATTCTTTCTACAGCGAACACCAAAACTTCTACGGACGCGGCAAAGCGCCCGGGAAAACAGGAGGAACGCCATGAAATTTTCCTGCGAGGCCCAAGTTTTGCTGGGCGGATTGTCCATCGTCACCCGCGTGCTGTCCGCCCGCACCACTCAGCCCATCCTGGAAGGGGTGCTGGTGAAAACCACCGACGAAGGATTGCAGCTCACCTGCTCCGACGGAGCCATTAGCGTACTCACCACGGTACCCGCCCAGATTAGCGAGGAAGGGACGGTGGTGATGCCGGGCAAGCTGTTCCTGGACGTGGTACGCAAAATGCCCCAGGCCCAGCTAAAAGTAACCGTCAACGAGCATTGGGTAGCCAAGCTGAGTTCTCAGGGAGTGCGCATGACCCTTTCGGGCCAAGCCGGGGAGCTGTATCCGTCGCTGCCCCTGGTCAGCGCGGAAAATTCCTTCGTGCTGCCCCAGACCTTGCTGCGGGACATGATCCAGCAGACCAGCTTCGCCATCGCCGTAGAGGACCCCCGCAAGGTGCTCAACGGATGCCTGCTGGAGCTGGACAACGGGGAAGCCCGCATGGTGGCCCTGGACGGGTTCCGTCTGGCCCTGCGCCTGGCCCGGGTAGGAGCGGAAGCGCCCAGCTTGAAGGCCATCATCCCGAGCAAAGCGGTCACCGAGATCGCCCGGGTGCTGGAGGGGGACGAAAACAAGATGGCCATGGTGCTCATCGGCGGCAACCAACTGCTGATGAACCTGGAAAATACCCAGCTCTACGCCACCCTCATTGAGGGAGAGTACATCAATTACCGGCAGATTCTGCCCGGCAGCTGGCAGACCCGGGTGACCTTCGACCGGGACCAATTGGCCATGTGCGTGGAGCGCTGCTCCCTCATCGCCCGGGAGGGCAAGAACAACTTGATCCGCATGGAAATCGGCCAGGGGCGCATGGTGATCACCTCCAACGCGGAGAACGGGGAAGCCTACGAGGAACTGGAAGCCGAGGTAGAGGGGGACGACCTGACCATCGCCTTCAACGTGACCTACGTGTCCGATATCCTGCGGGTGTTGCCCGAGGGCAGGCATTACATGCGCTTTAACTCCCCGGTGAGCCCCTGCGTGGTGTGTCCCACGGAAGGGGACGATTTCCTGTACCTGATGCTGCCGGTGCGGGTGAACGCCTGATGGGGGACACCATCGCGGCCATCGCTACAGCCAGAGGCGAGGCGGGAGTCGCCATTGTGCGCATCAGCGGCCCCCAAGCCCAGCGGATATTGGGGGAATGCTTTCAAGCGGCCCGGGGAAATGTGGCGCCGGGCCGGCTTTGCTATGGGCACGTGGTGGACGGCCAGGGCGAGGCCATGGACGAGGCCATGGGGGTGCTCATGAAGGGGCCTGCCTCCTATACCCGGGAGGACGTGGCCGAAATCCAGTGCCACGGCGGAGAGGTGAACGCCCAGCGGGTGCTGCGCCGGGTGTTGGAGGCGGGAGCGCGCCTGGCGGAGCCGGGGGAGTTTACCCGCCGCGCCTTTGAAAACGGGCGGATGGACTTGAGCCAGGCTGAGGCGGTGATGGCCTTGGTGGGGGCCAAGGGCCAAGCCGCGGCCCGGGCGGCGGTCCGGCAGATGAGCGGCGGCGTCTCCCAACTGGTGGAGGAAGCGGCCAAGGGCATATTGGACATGCTCTCCCTCATCGAGGCGGGCAACGATTTTCCCGAGGAAGTGGAGGAGCAGGCCGCCCGGGACCAGCTGCTGCGGGACATCCGCCAGGTGTACAGGGCGCTACAGCGGGCGGGGGACCCAACGAGGGCCAGGCTGGTGCGCAGCGGGGCGGTGGCGGCGCTGTGCGGCCGGCCCAATACGGGCAAATCTTCTTTGATGAACGCCCTGCTGGAATACCAGCGGGCCATCGTCACCAACCAGCCGGGCACCACCCGGGACACCCTCACCGAGACCATGGAGGTGGAGGGGCTGCCCGTAGCGCTGACCGATACAGCCGGCCAGCGGGACTGCGCCGACCAGGCGGAGCGCATCGGGGTGGACCGGGCCCGGCAGGCGGAGGAACAGGCCGATCTGGTGCTGCTGGTGCTGGATGGAAGCCAGAGCGCCCAGCAGGAGGATCTGGACATGATTTCCCGGGCGGACCAGCGGTACCTGGCGGTGATCAACAAATGCGACAGGCCCCTGGTCTTTGACGTGAACCTGGTGAAGCACCTGGAGCGGGTAAGCACCTGCGCCCTCAACGGGGCGGGGCTGGACCAGCTGCGCGCCGCGATCCGCCGCAGGCTTTCCGGCGCGGCGTCGGAGGAAGCGCTGATCACCGGGGAAAGGCAGCTGGCGCTGTGCGCCCAGGCCCTTCAGCGCCTGGAAAGCGCCCGGACGGGGCTGGAAGCGGGCTTTCCCGCCGACGTGGCGGCGGTGGATTTGCAGGGCGCTTTGGAGGCGCTGTGGTCCATTACCGGCAAAAATGCCCGGGAGAGCGTCATCGATCAGGTATTTTCCAGGTTTTGTGTAGGAAAATAGGCGAAGAATGTGGTTGAACTTAACGCGGGAAGCCGATATAATCAATAGATACATTGAGCGAATAGAGGTGTGTGGAAGATGGCCAGCGTACATATCGCCCAGGATACCTGTAAGGGATGCGGCCTGTGCGTGGACAGCTGCCCCAAGGGCATTCTGGCGCTGTCCGGCAAGATCAACCAAAAAGGGTACCACCCCGCCGAGTGCGTGGATCCGGACAAGTGCATCGGCTGCGCGTTCTGCGCCCGGATGTGCCCGGACTGCGCGATTACGGTGGAGAAGTAAAGGGCGAGGAGGCTGAAACACAATGGCGGATCGAGTCATGATGAAGGGCAACGAGGCCATCGCCGAGGCCGCCGTCCAGGCGGGCTGCCGGTATTTCTTCGGTTACCCCATCACCCCCCAGAACGAAATTCCCGAATATATGTCCAAGCGCTTGCCCGAGGTGGGCGGCGCGTTCCTCCAGGCGGAGAGCGAAGTGGCGGCCATCAACATGGTGTACGGCGCCGCGGGCACCGGAGCCAGGGTCATGACCAGCTCTTCCAGCCCGGGCATCTCCCTGAAGCAGGAGGGCATCAGCTATATCGTAGGCGCAGAGCTTCCTTGCGTCATCGTGAATATCGTCCGGGGCGGCCCGGGTTTGGGCTCCATTCAGCCCGCCCAGTCCGACTATTGGCAGGCCACCCGGGGCGGCGGCCACGGGGACTATAACCTGTGCGTATTCGCCCCCAGCACGGTGCAGGAGGCGGTGGAGCTCACCCAGCGGGCCTTCGACGTGGCGGACCAGTACCGCACCCCGGTGATGGTGCTGGGCGACGGCGTCATCGGCCAGATGATGGAGCCGGTGCGCATGCCCGACTATAAAAAGCGGGACCTGCCCGAAAAGGATTGGGCCGCCACCGGCTGGAAGGAAGGCTGCGGCCGGGAGCGGGCGGTGATCAATTCCCTGTACATCCAGCCCGACGCCTGCGAGGCCCACAACCTGAAGATCCAGAAGAAGATGCAGAAGCTGGCCGAGAACGAACTGCTCTACGCCACCGAGATGATGGACGACGCCGATTTCGCCATCGTGGCCTACGGCACCACCGCCCGCATCGCCCTAAGCGCGGTGCGCAAGCTGCGCCAGCAGGGGCATAAGGTGGGGCTCATCCGGCCCATCACCCTGTGGCCCTTCCCCACCCAGGCCATCGCCCAGGCGGCCAAGCAGGTCAAGGGCATGCTCACGGTGGAGATGAGCTTGGGCCAGATGGTGGAGGACGTGCGCCTGGCGGTGAACGGCGCTTGCCCGGTGGCCTTCTTTGGACGCACCGGCGGCATGATCCCCGGGGTCAAGGAAATCGCGGAGCGCGCGCTCGCCATGAAGGAGGGACTGTAATGGCCATCGTATTTGAAAAGCCCAAAATGCTGGCGGACGTGCCCTTTCACTACTGCCCCGGCTGCACCCACGGCATCATCCACCGGCTGGTGGCCGAGGCCATCGACCAGTTGGGCGTGGGGGACAAGACCATCGGCGTAGCGCCGGTGGGGTGCGCGGTGTTCGCCTATAACTACTTTAACTGCGATATGTACGAGGCTTCCCACGGCCGCGCCCCGGCGGTGGCCACCGGCATCAAGCGGGCCCGGCCCCAGAACGTGGTGTTCACCTACCAGGGCGACGGCGACCTGGCCTCCATCGGCGCGGCGGAGATCGTCCACGCCGCCACCCGAGGGGAGAAGATCACCGTGATCTTCGTCAACAATGCCATCTACGGCATGACCGGCGGCCAGATGGCCCCCACCACCCTGATCGGCCAGAAGTCCACCACCTCCCCCTATGGCCGGGACGTGGAGCGCAACGGCAACCCCATCCGGGTGAGCGAGATGCTGGCCACCCTGGACGGCCCGGCGCTGATCCAGCGGGTGAGCGTCCACGACGTCAAGCACGTGCTGGAGGCGGGCAAGGCCATCAAGAAGGCGTTCCAGTACCAGCTGGAGGGCAAGGGCTTTAGCCTCATCGAGGTTTTGTCCACCTGCCCCACCAACTGGGGCATGACCCCCAAAGAGGCCCTGAAGTGGCTGGTGGACAACATGATCCCCCAGTATCCGCTGGGCGTCAAGAAGGAGGTGCAGTGACATGGAAAAGCGCATGATCATCGCCGGATTCGGCGGCCAGGGCGTGCTGCTCATCGGCCAGCTCATCGCCTACGCGGGAATGCTGGCGGACAAGGAGGTCTCCTGGATGCCCTCCTACGGCCCCGAGATGCGGGGCGGCAGCGCCAACTGCGCGGTGGTGGTGTCCGACGAGCCGGTGGCTTCCCCCAAGGTGGAGGAGGCCGACCTGGTCATCGCCATGAACCGGCCCAGCATGGAGCTGTTTGAAAAGGCGTTGGTGCCCGGCGGCGTGCTGATCTACAACAGCAGCCTGATCGACGTCAAGCCCACCCGGCAGGATATCCAGGTGGTGGCGGTGCCTTGCAACGACATCGCCAACGACTTGGGCTCCCTGCGCTCCACCAACATGGTGATGCTGGGCGCTTACGCCGGGGTCACCGGGGAGTATAGCGTGGATACCCTGATGGGCGCCCTGCGCCATAAGCTGGGTCCCTCCAAGGAGAAATTCATGCCCGCCAACCAAAAGGCCATTGAGGCCGGAATGGCGGCGGTTCGGGGGTAAAATGGATATTCAGCTGGGGGACTTGGTCCAAATGAAAAAACCCCATCCCTGCGGCAGCCTGAATTGGACGGTGACGCGGGTGGGCGCGGATATCAAGATCAAATGCCAGGGCTGCGGCCGCGTGGTCATGCTGGACCGGGCGGTGTTTGAGAAACGACTGAAAAAAATCCTGCGCCGCCAGGCGGGAGAGGAAGGGCCTTCATGAGCTACCGCTACGATGAGGACTACGAAGATGTACCCGCCAGGCGGGTGAAGAAGCCCGCGGGAGAGGGCGCCCAGCGCGGCGGCGAGAAGCGAGCCGCCCGCAAGGCGTCCCCTTCCTCCGGCGTTTCATCCCGGAAGGGGGACGCCAAGGCCGCCGCAGGCAAGGCCAGGCCTTCGTCCAAGGCCGCCAAGCCGGCCCCGGAGGGAGGGGCGAAAAAGCGTCCGGCGCCATCGGGCGCCGCCCGTAAGCCTCGCCACCGCTATCCGGAGGAGGATTACGCGCCCCGGCCTAAGCGCCCTTCAGGGCGCAAGAAGGGCCGCAAAAGGCGGACCAATCCCATTACGGCGCTGCTGTATTGGGTACTGGCTTTGGCTTTGGCCTTCGGCATCAGCTATTTCGTCCGGGAGTACTGCTTTGAGATCGTCCGGGTATCGGGAGACAACATGTACGAGACCCTGATGGACGGCGATTTGGCCCTGGTGACCAAGTTCGATTACCAAAGCGAGACGCCCCAGCGGGGCGACGTGGTGGCGGTGGAGCTGGGCGGCAATCAGGGCTATGTGCTCAGGCGTGTGGTGGGCCTGCCGGGAGAGACCGTGGAGATCGTGGGGGGCGAAACCCTGATCAACGGCTCCAAGCTGCTGGAATCCTACATCGGCCTGGCCACCTACGACACCTTTGACGGAAAGACGCTGCCCTCGGGCAAGTATTACCTGCTGGGGGACAACCGCACCGAGACCAACGACAGCCGCTCCAGCCAGATCGGCCTGGTGGATCAGGAGGACATCGTGGGCAAGGTGCGCTGGGTGATTTGGCCCTTGAGTCACTTGGGCAGTCTGTAATCGCAGAAAGGTCGGAAAATTCATGAGCGAAGTGGAGCGCATCGCGCCGGAAACCGCCCCAGGCGGGGAAAAAAAGAAAAAGACCGTGAAGCAGGAAATCTTTGAGTGGATCAAGGCAATCGTCATAGCCCTGGTCGTGGTGTTCATCATCCGCAAATTCTTCTTTACCATGATTCGGGTGGACGGAAAGTCCATGCTGGAGACACTCCAGGACGGCGACCGGGTAGCGGCCACCATCATCGACATGAAGCTGTACGGGCCTCAGCGGGGCAACATCGTCATTTGCACCTATCCGGGACAGGATTACCTGTGTATCAAGCGGGTCATCGGAATGCCCGGGGATACGTTGCAGATCATCCGGGGCGTCACCTACATCAACGGCGAGGTATACGAGGAGCCCTATGTGACCCATCCTAAGACCAACGAGTATTATGGGCCGATCACGCTGGGCGAGGACGAGTACTTCGTCATGGGCGATAACCGGGCCGTGTCCCACGATAGCCGCTCCAGCGACGTAGGTCCCTTGAGCGCTTCGGCCATCGAGGGCAACGCCAGGTTGCGTCTTTGGCCGCTGAACGCCATTGGAACGCTGGACTAGCCCAGTGCGCTTCCCGGCCCTGTGAAAGGGGTTTCAGCCCATGGGATGGGAGAGGGCGAAGCGATGGGAAAGCTTGGTTATGGCTGGAGTCCTGCTTCTGACGGTCTTTGTGGTGCGCTCCACCCTGTTTACCGTAATCCGGGTGGAGGGGCAGTCCATGCGGGAGACGTACCAAGGCGGCGAGCTGCTGCTGGTTACCGTGCCCGATTTGTGGTTGCAAGGCCCGCGGCAGGGCGACGTGGTCATATTGCGCTATCCAGGTCAACAGGGCTTATTCGTCAAGCGGGTGGCTGCCTTGGGCGGACAGCAGGTAGCTTTGCGTCAGGGACGGCTGTACGTGGACGGTTACCCGGTCCAGGAAGAGCCGGGGGTGGTGCGGGATCAGCGCGCTTTTGGCCCCGTGACGGTGCCGCAGGACAGCGTATTCGTATTGGGCGATAACCGGCCGGATTCCATGGACAGCCGCATGGTGGGGCCGGTTCAGAAGGACATGCTGGTGGGCAGGGTGCTGGTCCAATTGACCGGTTGAATCGAAGGAGGTCTTATGGCAAAGAACCATCATTCGGGAAAGCGGGGACTGACCAGGCTATTGGCGCTAATTTTATGCGTTTTGCTGGGGGGAATGGCCGTCGTAGGCGTACTGATTACCGTAGCCTACGGGGAGGAATCGCCGGGCCATGCCACCCAGCTTACCTTGACTGTGGAGGAGGGCGCGCAGGGACTGCGCGCCCTTCAAGTTACTCGTTATGTGAACCAAACCGGCGGTCACTTGAGCCAGGTGATCTTTTCTCTGGGCGCAAACAGTATGCGCCGGTTGTCCACCGCCCCTTTTGAGGATGAGGAGCTGGCCCAGGCCTATCCTCAAGGCTTCAACGTGGGCGGGGTGCAGATGGAGCGGGTGATGGTAGACGATCGGCTAGCCAATTGGGGGGTGCAGGGGGATGGAGAAACCTTCATCCGGGTGGACTGCGATTTGGAGCAGGGCGAGAGCGCGCTGTTCCAATTTGAATACCAGGTGCTCCTGCCTCAGGCCCAGGGCTTTCTGGGCACCGGGGATATAGGCTGGCGGCTCTCCTACTTCACCCTGGCCCCCTGCGTGTTTCAGGATGGGGATTTCGCCTGCGTGGAGATTGGGCCGGTGGGGGAATGCGCCTATTTCGTGCCCCAGGATTATTCCGTCACCATAGACGCCCCGGATACCTATCTCATCGCTTCTGGCGGGGAGCAGCATAGCCAGGATGACGGCCAGGGGCGGAGGACCACCACCTTGACCCTGCATGATACGGTGAGCTTTGCCCTGGCGCTGAGCAGGCGCTATACCCTATACCAGGGCGAGCAGGTTCAGGGCGTGGATCTGGCCTGCTATGCCAATACAGGTTGGGGGGCGGGCAAGGCGCTGGAAGCGGCCAGCCGGATTTTGGAAGTGTACATTGGCGGGTTGGGGGATTGCCCAGTGGACAAGATAGCCATCGCCCAGGTGGACGGTGTGCGCCAGGTAGAGAGCCATGATGGGCTGCTGTTGGTGGACCAATCGCTGTTCGCTTTGGGCAAGGAGGAGGAGTTGGAGCGGGCTTTGGCCCTGGGGCTGGCCCGGCAGTGGTTCGGCCTGTCCGTGGAAAACGATCCGGAGCAAGCGCCCTGGCTTTCGGAGGCGGTATGCGCTTACCTGGCGCTTTTGTATTATCAGGACCAGTATGGGGACCAGCGCTTTCTGGAAGAATTAAACCTGGAAGTCCTGGACGCCCTGAACATTACGCTGCCCGGCCGGTTGAGCCCGGACGCCTTGCGCAGTCAATTCTCCAGCCGCTCCGCCTATGAGATCATCGTGCGCCGACGCGGCGCGGCGGTGCTCCACGAGATGAGCAAGGCCGTCGGCCGGCAAGCCCTGTGGGATACCTTCAAAAGCTATTACCAGGCCAATCGGGGCCAAACCGCCGATAAAGGCGATTTTGAGGAGGCCTTGCTGCAAGCTGCGGGACAGGATTACAGCCAGGCCATGGACCATTACATGCAGACCATTTCGGAATACGTGGATCAGAGGCTGGAATGGTATGAATAATCTCCTATCAACGTAGATAAAGAAAAATCAATGGGATTTGCGGTAGAATTAAAAATTCAAGATGGAAATAAACTGTATTGCAATCTATTGGCCAGTACACGACAATCAAATTTGTATAAGCGAACACGATGAATGATATAAATTCAACACATTGACATTTCTGATATTCAAAGATATAATATCGATGATATCCAGGGACGTTGAAAAAAACAGGAGGATTGAACAATGGCTGGAATCAAGGCTTTGATGGAAAAATTGGAAGCCGACGCGGCTTTTGCAGGGGAAATTATCAAAGCGGGAAGTGTCGAAGAACGGATGGATAAGATTCGACAGGCGGGATTTGAAATTACCCCCGAAGAACTCGCCAAAGCCCAGAAGAGTGATGATGGCGATGAGAACTCAGCCTTGAGGGAAGATGAACTGAAAGCGGTTACTGGAGGAACCAATAGTGATGAGTACGTGGAAATGATAGAAGAGATGAATAGAGTTATAGATGAGTTCAAAAATAATTTTCCGGGGCTTGATGTCAGCAACCCTGTTATACGGAGAATGTTAACGGATAATCTTAATCGTATTTTCTAAAATTTTTTATCAGAGTATTGCAGAAGGCTTGTTGGGAAACCGGTTTTTGGAATAGAGTGACTTGCGCTATTGAAGAATGCTTTTCATACCTCAAAAAACATCGGGAAATAGCACAACCGATCTCTTTATGCAAAAAGATATTGCCGTATTTGTATAAAGGGATTGGCTATAATTTTGTCGATCCATTGTAAGGGCCACAAAAACAGGAAAGCTGTAAATATCAGGCTTTTCGGAGCCTACAATCCGAAAAAATAAAAGTCTATCACATTACGTTGCAAGCCGTTCAGGTACAATCGGATGGCTTTTTTGCGTGGTAGACTTTGGAAAGGAGAAAATTTTTCAGCAGAAAAGCAATGCCTATTTTTGTGCAAGGCGGTTGATCGCAGTTCCTGCGGTCTGGGGCGCGTTGCAAAACGCCCCCGCAAAAAAAGACGAGGCAAGGAGGGCGTGTTGCAGAAAGCAACTTCTGCGGCACGCCCTTGTGCGCCCGGGGGGCGCTGCCCCCCGGGACCCCCCACAACGCCCATGCCCCAGCTTTTTCCAGTTTATCCTTGCCTTTGCTGCGGGGTCCTCTCCAGCCTTCGCTCGTCATCCCGGCACG
>DSLFC04102__coassemble_1457_pt1 | contig 13738 bp, 15 predicted proteins | sample DSLFC04102__metabat2_low_PE_004 | metagenome-assembled genome bin DSLFC04102
CGCAAAAATTGAAAAGCCATACACATGCGGGTCTGTTTTTCGACAGCCCTGGCTTCTTATACCTCTTTTCGCTTTGGCTGGTTGCTTTTTGAAGCTATGCCACCGTTTTTCTCTTGATTCGTATGCAAAAAGGGCGTGCCGCAGAAATTGCTTTCTGCAACACGCCCATGATGATTCGTTGTCCCCGCAGTTGGCCGGAGACTTGGACGGCTGCGGAGAGGGAGTCCCCGCCCCTAGTGTGGGGGCGGGGAAATGGGGCTAACCCAGGCCCGGAGGCTCGCTAGCCGTTCAAGATGTCGTTGAACGCCACGTCGTCGAAGTTCACGCACTGGCTCGTGACGTCGAACAGCATGAGCTCCCGCCCTTCGGGCGTGTAGGCGGACCAGGGTAGCTCGCTGGTGCTGGGCGTTCCGTTGTAGGCCAGGTTGATGAAGGCGCCGGCCATTTGGTCCTGAATGCGATGGGCGTTCTCATCCCCGCCGGTGCCGATGGTGCACAGGGGCAGGTCCACGTTGTGGAACACGTAGATCAGGTCCGAGCAATGGAAGGCGGTGACGCCGCCGTTGACGGGGGCCTCGTAGTCGAACTGATAATCGTACACCACCGCGCCGGCCTGGAGGAGGGCGTCGGACTTGGTCACCACGCTGGCGTGGCTGTTGTTGTAGAAGTAGAGGTTGGCGTCGCTCTTGTTGGGATACAGCTTGCGGAACTCGGCCAGCAGGGCGTCGGCCTTGTCGCCGAAGCGCTCGTTCAGCCAGGCGGCGGTCTCTTCCTCGGTCCACTCGTTGTGGCGCTGGTCCCCTGTCTTATAGGAGGCGTTGGCCGACTCGGAGAAGCAGGAGCTGACGATCACGGGCATTCCCTGAATGTCCAGGAAATCGGACATAACGGTCTCGCCGTCGGCGCAGGGGCCGAAGCTATAGGCCACGTAGCCCTCTTCTTCCTGGGCCATGGTCAGGGCCTGCTGGGCCGCGGCATAGACGGTGCGGTAGTCCATGGTCTGGATCTCGTCGATGGTCTCTTCGGTGAGGCCCAGGATTTGGGCGGTGAGCTCGCCCACGCGGGCGGAGGAATCGTTGGTCTGGATGGTGGCGCTGCCGCCGCTGATGACGCCCGCCTTGTGGAACAGGCCCTGAGCGGAGGGCATGCGCATCAGGGTGGTCACCTTGCTGCCGCCGCCGGACTGGCCGAAGATGGTCACGTTGTCGGGGTCGCCGCCGAACTTGGCAATGTTGTCGTGAATCCACTGCAGGGACATGGCCAGGTCCGCCATGCCGTTGTTGGCGCTGCCCGCATACTTTTCGCCGAAGGAGGACAGGTCCAGGAAGCCCACCACGTTCAGGCGGTGGTTGACGGTTACCACCACCACGTCGCCGAACTCGCTGAGGTTCTGCCCGTCATAGGCCACGGACTCGATGGAGGAGCCGTTGGTGAATCCGCCGCCGTGGAAGAACACGATGACCGGCTTGGAGGCGGTTTCGCCGATGGACTGGGTCCAGATGTTCAGGTTCTGGCAGTGGTCGTTCTGAATCCAGTAGCGGTGGGGCCAATAGAACTCGTCGGTGCCCACGGAGGTCTGGTCCGGGATCAGGGAGATGCAGCCGTAGGACTGGGCGTATTTGACGCCCTCCCAGGGCTCCACGGGCTGGGGCGCCTGGAAGCGCTCCGCATAGGCGTAATCCACGCCCCAGAAGCAATAGGTGTCCCCATTCATGAATCCCATCAGCTTGCCGCTATCCAATTCCACTACCGGATTGACCTTTGCCGCCGTAGGCTCGCTTACGGCCATCGCCGCGCAGCTCAAGCTCAGCGCCAATACCAGCGCCACGATCACAGCCATCAGTTTTTTCATCATGATTCCCCTCCTTGAAGTCCAAATGTGTTGGGTATGGGCTTTGAGCACAGGGTTTTCCATGTATCGCGCCGTGTACCTTTGGGTAGGGATGTTCTGCATTTGGCCGCTGCCCCACGCTTGCGCTCCGGGCTGGCGTACAGCCCTGACAGCGCAGGCGCTGCGGGTTTCCTTCTACGTCAAGGGCATCGCCTTCTTTCCCGCGCCCAAGGCCCCAGCGCCGGGACCTTGGGCGGTTAAACCGCCGGTTGATCGGAAACGGCATACCTCTCGGCCTTCAACGCAGGGGAAAAGTTCGCCTTCCGATTGCCGCTTTTCGCTATGGGATTCTGCTGGAATAAAGTCGTTGGCTTTGGCCTTGGATGGCAGGTTTCTTGCACTTGCCCGTGGTCTTTCCCATATGCGGGAGCCGGCATAGCGCATTCTGTCCCAGGCGCAGGGATTACTTCTTCCGGCTGATTACGTCGAAGGCCACGGCCAGGATGAAGATGGCGCCTTTGACGATGTACTGGAAGGAGATGTCCACCCCCAGCAGGTTCATGCCGTTGGTCAGGGACATGATCACCAGGGCGCCCACGATGGTGTTGGTCACCTTGCCCACGCCGCCGGAGACCGCCACGCCGCCGATGTAGGAGGAGGCGATGGCGTCCAGCTCGAAGCCCAGCCCCGCCGTGGGGGTGGCCGAGGCCAGGCGGGAGGTGTACAGGATGCCGCTCAGGGCGGCCAGCATGCTCATGGAGCAGAAGGTGATGAAGGTGACCCGCCGCACGTTGATGCCCGACAATTCCGCCGCCTCCGCGTTGCCGCCGATGGCGTAGATGCTGCGGCCCAGGCGGGTTTTGTTGAGGATGAAGTTGTACGCCAGCAGCACCACGGCCACCACCACGGCGGTCCAGGGCAGGCCCCGGTAGTTGGCCAGCACCCAGGTGACCCCCACCAAAATGGCGGTGAACAAAAGGAGTTTCAGGGTAAAGGCGCCGCCGGAGATGACCTTAAAGCTGTAGCGCTTCATATTGCGCCGGGCGCGGACCTGGCTGAAGATGAGCAGCACCGCGCACACCAGGCCGATGGCTAACGTGAGCAGGTGGGTGCCCGACTGGGTGGTGACGATGCTGGGAATGTTGCCGTTGGACAGGGCGCGGAATACCTCGTTGCGCACGATGATGGTACCGCTGCCCGCGGTGATGAGCATCAGAAGGCCCCGGAAGATAAACTGCCCGGCCAAGGTGGTGACGAAGGCGGGCACCTTGATGACCGACACCAGAAAGCCCTGATACACGCCGATGAGGATGCCCATCACCAGGATCAGGGGGAGCACCAGGTACAGGGGCCAGCCGTTGAAGGTAATCAGGGTGGCGGCCACCGCGCCCAGGAAGCCGGCCACATAGCCCACGGACAGATCAATGTGCTTGATGATGAGGATGCAGGTCATGCCCACCGCCAGCACCGCCACGTAACCGGTCTGATTGATCAGGTCGGTCAGGTTGCGGGGCGACAGGAACAGGCCGTCGGTCAACAGTCCGAACACCACGAAGATCACCGCCAGCACGATGTACATGGCGTAATCCCGAATATTTGCCTTTAGGAGCTCGCCCATGGAGATGGTCTGCTTTTCGCCAGATACTGTCCTCGTGTTCATGCCGTAACCTCCCGTGTTTTGGTCGCCAGGGCCATCACGTTTTGTTCCGTAGCCTGGGACGCGGGCAATTCGCCCGTAATGCTGCCCTCGCTCATGACGTACAGCCGGTCGCTCATGCCCAGAATCTCCAGCAGCTCGGAGGAGATCATGATGATGGACATGCCCTTTTCCACCATCCGGTTCATCAAAGTGTATATCTCGTACTTGGCGCCCACGTCGATGCCCCGGGTAGGCTCGTCCAGGATGAGAATCTCCGGGTCGGCGAACATCCACTTGGCCAGGGAGGTCTTTTGCTGGTTGCCGCCGGACAGATTGGCCACCAACTGCTGGATGGAGGGGGCCTTGATGTTGATGGCCTCCTTGTACTGGTTGGCTACCCGTATTTCCTCGTTGCCGTCCACCACCACGCCCCGGGTGAGCTTGTCCAGGGCGGCGATGGTGGTATTGAAGCGGATATCCTGGATAAGGATCAGGCCGTTGCGCTTGCGGTCCTCGGTGACGTAGGCCAATCCCGCGTCGATGCAGGCCCGGGGGCTTTTCAGCTCCACCCGCTTGCCCTTGACCCACAGTTCGCCCGACACCACCTTATAGCCCGGCGTATTGCCGAACAGGCTCAGGGCCAGCTCGGTGCGCCCCGCACCCATGAGCCCGGCCAGGCCCACGATTTCACCCCGGCGCACCTTCAGGTTCACGTCGTGGAGGATCTCCCGGCCGGTGGACGGTTCCACGACGGTCCAGTTGCGTATCTCCAGGCAGACTTCCCCCGCCGGCTGTTTGGCCCGCTTGGGGTAGATGTCCCCGATCTCCCGCCCCACCATGTACTTGATGATCTGGGGCTCGGTGACCTGGCCGTCTCGGGCATCCATGGAGCAAACGGTCATGCCGTCCCGCAGCACGGTGATGGTATCGGCGATGGCTACAATCTCCTTGAGCTTGTGGGAGATCATGATGCAGGTGACGCCCTGCTCCTTGAGCTCCCGCAGCAGCGACAGCAGGTTCTGGCTGTCGTCCTCGTTGAGGGCGGCGGTAGGTTCATCCAAGATAAGCAGCTTTACATTTTTGGCCAGGGCTTTGGCGATTTCGATCAGCTGCCGCTTGCCTACCCCCAGGTCCTTGATCTTGGCGGCAGGGTTCTCGTTCAGCCGGACCCGGGCCAATACCTCTTTGGCGCTGGCGATGGTCCGGTTCCAGTCGATGGTGCGCCCGTTCATGAGCTCGTGGCCCATGAAGATGTTTTCGTAGATGGTCAGTTCGGGAAACTGGGCCAGCTCCTGGTAAATGATGGCGATGCCCGCAGCCTCGCTCTGGGCGATATTGTGGAACCTGGCCGCCTGTCCCTGATAGAGGATTTCGCCCTCATAACTGCCGTAGGGATGCACCCCCGAAAGCACTTTCATCAGGGTGGACTTGCCTGCGCCGTTCTCTCCTACCAGGCAATGGATTTCGCCCCTGTGCACCGAGAAATTCACGTCGCTCAGCGCCGTCACGCCGGGAAAGCGCTTCGTGATTCCCCGCATTTGTAACAATATATCCCCCATACCGCTCCTCCTTTCCGGAAAGGCCGGCCCCCTGGCGGGGGCCGGTCCTCCGATGCGCAATGACGCTTATTCGATGCCGGTGAACTGGGAAGCGGAGTAGTAGCCCGAATCGATGAGGGCTTCCTTCACGTTGTCCTGGGTCACCACCACCACGGGGGTCTGCTTGGAGGGCACGTCATTGAGGCCGTTGTTATAGGTGGCGTCGGTGACGATCTCCTTGCCTTCCAGCACGGCGATGGCCATATCCATGGCGTCCTGGGCCAACGTCCGGGTATCCTTGAACACGGTCATGGACTGCAGTCCGTCGATGACGTACTGCACGGAGGCGATCTCGGCGTCCTAGCCGGTGACGTAGTAGCCGTTTACGTCGGCGTCGGCGGCGAACACGTCGGCGATGGAGCGGGCGGTGCCGTCGTTGGGCGCCAGGATGTAGCACAGGCCCTTCTCATCGGCGGTGGCGGCGGTCAGGTGGCTCTCGGCCTTGGACTTGGCCACGTTGAAATCCCAGTCGGTGGTTACCTGGCCGATGATGGCGGCCTGCTCGTCCCGGGTCAGGGTGGGCTTATCCTGCACGGCGACGGCTTCCGAGGAATTGCGGATAACGAAGGTGCCGTCGGCGATCTTGGGCTGGAGGATGTTCCAGGCGCCCTCGAAGAACAGGAAGGCGTTGTTGTCGGTCTGCGCGCCGGCGTACAGGTACAGGGAGTTACCCTGGCCCTGGGCGTTGTCCACCAGGTACTGGCCCATGGCCTCGCCTACGGCCACGGAGTCGAAGGTCACGTAGTAGTCCACGGCCTCCGTGTCGGTGATCAACCGGTCATAGGAGATTACGGTAATGCCTTCGGCCTTGGCGTTCTCCACAGCGATGCCCGCCGCCGCCGCGTCCTGAGCGCAGATAATGAGCACTTTCATGCCCTGGGCAATCAAGGTTTCGACATTGGTCAGCTCGGTGGCGGAAGAACCCTGGCTGAACAGCACTTCCACGGTATAATCGGTATCGGCGATCACCGATTCAAACCGGGCTTGATCCTGGAGCCACCGGGGCTCGTCCTTGGTGGGCAGCACGATGCCCACGTCTGAGGCGTACGCCGCCGCGCACAAGGTAAAGCACAACACCAGGGTTAGCAAGAGAGTCGTCATTCTTTTCATGACCTGTTCCACCTTTCCTTTTGTCTTTTCCCGGCGGATGCCCCGCACCTGCACCGGGTTGTGGGCTTAAGCTGGGCAGCGTCATCCTACGGCCAGCTTTCATCTTGTATTATATGAACTTTTATGTGTATAATCTTTAAATTGTGTCATCTGTTTTGTCGATATCGTCAGGTTTTATGTCATTTCCCATTTGCAATTCTTGATTCTCCTCCCGTGCTGGTATAATGAGTCCCGGCACGGGCCCTATAATTCAGAAGAAAACGCGAGGTGGGCGTCTATGCGGTCATTGCGCAAACCTAAACTCCTGCGCTCACTGCGATCAAAAATGCTGCTCTGGGCCTTCGTGTTCGTGATACCCATACTGGCCATTCTCTACGGCACCATCTGGAACGCGGCTGGCGCCTTCGAGGTGCAAACCTTGGAGAGCATCCGCCAACTGCTCACCCCCTTCGCCGCCGACATTGATGCCACCCTAGCTTCCGCCAAACTATACGTGGCCAACCTGAAAGTGGATTTATCCCCCTTAGATGCACCAGCCCAAGGCTCCTTGTCCAGCCTTCAGGCGCTTGAGCGTATGGCCGACGGCATCTCTGAAGACCTGGCTCTCTACCCCCAAATCGACGCAGTGTTTATGCTGCGAGGCGGCGAAGTGTACTTCGTGCAAAACTACGGCCGTTCTTATGCACAAAGCCGGCGGGCTGCGCTGGCGCTAAAGCAAAGCCTGGATCTTCTAGGCACGGATACTCCATACTTTCAACAGGGCTACCTGCACTTTGAAACCCAGGATGGCTTTTATCTCTACGTAGCCATGAACACCCAGGACGGGGCTGTGGGCTGTTGGTTCAGCGTGAATTCCTTATTTCAGGACATCCTGAACGCCAAACAGCAGGGGCTTGCTTACGTGATGCTCCGTGACCGGCAGGGACGGCTGCTCCACGCCCAGTTCGATACCCTTTCCTCCCGGCTGCTGGCTCAGCAGCTTAAGCCCTACCTGGTCACCCGCGCATTTCTCGCCTCCGCGCCCTTTGAGGTCGTGGTGTTGTGGGAACAGAACACAGTGTTGGCTCCGGTCCAGCAGATGCACCGGGGTATGCTGATCACAGCGAGCGTGGCCTGCTTCCTGTTCGCGTTGTACGTGCTGTTTTTACGGGTTTCTCTGGTCAAGCCTCTCAGCCGGTTGGTGGGGGCTATAGACGGCATCAGCGGCGGCAACCTGGCCCCCATTCCCATGCGCGCCAGCGACGGCCTGGAGATCGACAACGTATACCGCGCCCTCAACGCCATGATCGACCAAATCGACACCCTGAAGATTCAAATGTACGAGGAGAAACTGGTAAAGCAAAAGACCCAGATGCAGCTGTTCCAGCTGCAAATCCGCCCCCACTTCCTGCTCAACGCCCTGAACACCATCGTCAGCTTCGCCCGCATCCGGGATTACGGCATGGTGCAGAAGATGACCATGTACCTGGCCACCCACTGCCGCTACATCCTCTACAACCCCTGGTACGTCACGTTAGAGGAGGAGCTGGTGTACACCCAGAACTTTATCGACATGCAAAGCGCCCAGCACGACGAGCGCTACCGCCATGCCGTTCAGGTGGAGGACGCCCTGTTGGACAGCGAAATCCCCATCCTGGGCATTCAAATTTTCGTAGAAAACTCGCTGAAGCACGCTCACAACCTGGATCGTCCCCTCTTCATCCATGTGGACATCCGCCAGCAACAGATTGGGGAAGCGCCCTACCTGCACATCCAGATCGACGACAACGGCGATGGCTTCAGCGAGCAAACCCTGGCTACCTTTAACAATCCCGCCATCGTGCAGCCTGATGGCGAGGATCACGGTATTGGTATCGCCAACATCCGTCGCCGCCTTAAAATTCTCTACGATGACCAAGCTTGGCTGCTCTTTTCCAACCGCCCGGAAGGCGGTGCCCGAGTGGAAATGTTTTTGCCCATGAACTGGAGAGGAGGCGTGGAAAAATGACCCCCCGCACCCGCCCTTGGAGTCCCCACACCCGTCATCTGCCCTTGGCCTTCGCCAGCCTGCTGGCGCTGGCCGCATTGCTGGCGCCGGTCCGGGACGCCCGCGCCCACAGCGGCGAACCCATCTACGCTCGGCTCACCGTGCCCTTTTTTTGCTCCTCCCAAATCCCTTCGGATATAGACATGATCGAAGAACAGCTCAACCGCATCACTTAGGAGAAGATCGGCGCTCAGGTCCGCCTTGTTTCCCTATTGGCGCTGGCGGGCAGCCAACCGGATGCCCGCCGGGAAGCCGAACTGAACTTGCTGGAAAAAGAGGGCGTCAGCTTCGATCTATTCTGCGACGAGCTGCGCGGGTACGAAGAACAGGCCATCCCCTTGGACGGCCTGCTGGAAATATACGGTCAGGGCATTCTCTCGGCGGTAGGCCCGAGGCTGCTGGATGACCTGCGGGGTACGGGAACCATTTATACACTGCCCTCCGTCAGCGATTACGTCACCAGCGAGGGCATCAGCATGCGCAAGGACATCGTGGATAAATACCAAATCGACCTTTCTCAAATCCGGAGCGCCGCCGACCTGGGCACTCTATTCGCGACGGTGCGCCAGTACGAGCCCCAATTGGGCCTGGTCTGCGGCTATTATTCCCGGGGCGCCGTGCTGGGTTTTGAAATCAACGCCCAACGGGCTCGAGATAGCGTATTCGCCCTAGACGGGGATGGGCGCCTGGTGAACTACTTTGCCACCGAACAGTTTCAGTCCATGGTGGAGCTGGTGCGCTCCTAGTACCTGGACGGATACGTGCATACGGGCATGTCCCTGCAAAACACCGAAGCCTCTGCCCTGGTTCAGGCGGGAGAACTGTTCTCCTACATTACCGCTTACAAGCCAGGCATTGAACAGGAGGTATCCGTCAACTGCGGCATGGAGATGATCACCATCCCCCTCATGGAACCGGTGGTTTCCAACCGCTCCAGCACCATGCGTTACTGGGGGATTACCCAGAGCTGCAAAAATCCGGGCAAGGCCATGCAATTTTTGAACCTGCTCTACAGCGACAGCGAGGTAGTCAACCTGCTCTCCTACGGTGTAGAGGGCGTCCACTACGTCCGGTACGATTCGGGCGTCATCGGCTATCCCCAGGGCGTAACCGCTCAGACGGTGGGCTACGTCAACACCATGCCCTGGCTGTTGCCCAATCAGCTGATCAGCCTGGTATGGGAGACCTACGACGCCGACCTGTGGCTGCAGCTGGACCAATACAACCGCAGTGCCCAGCGCACAGAGCTAACCGGTTTCTTTTTCGACAGCTCGGCGGTAGCGGAACAAAACCAGGCGCTCAATCAAATCGTGAATGAATACTATTAGTGGACGTGGGTGGTCTGCTCGGTATGCATCAGGGCCATCATGGGAATGCCGTCCTCGTCGGACATGTAGCTGGTCCAGATCGCGAAGGGCAGGGGCGCGCCGTGGCGCTGCAGGTTTTCGGTGTCAAATCCCCAGTAAGGATAGGTGGAGAAGTCCAGGGCGGACATGTCGGGCGCCTCGATCTCGTTCAGATCCATGATCAGCTGGAGATAGTTGTGCCAGATATATTCATAGTTGTTGTTGGTGGACTCGGTCTCCAGGCCCTGGCCCACGACGCAGATGGGCAGATCCAGGTCGTACTCGTACGTATCCAGCTTGTCCGTCAGATCGGCGTAGCTGGGTCCGCTCACGCAGCTCTGGGGCGCGACGGCCGCCAGGCGCTCCGGATAGGCGTTGGACAGGGCCAGCGTGCTGCGGGCGCCGCCGGAGAAGCCCGCCGCGTAGATGCGGGAGGTATCCACGGGGTACTTATCGATCATGTAGTCGATCAGGGCGTTGAATTCCTCTCCCGTGGAGCTGGAGCCGTTGGGGGCGACCATGATGATGTTGTTGTCGATGGCCAGCTGGGCCCAGCCCACGGACTCCGCCTCATAGATCGGATGGTCCCCGCCGCCGTGGAAGCACAGGAGCAGGGCGAAGGTTTCGCCGCTGCCGCTCTCCATGGCCTCCTGAACCGCAGCCGGAACGAACTCGTACCAGTAGGGATAGCTGCGGTCGCCAACCTGGCCGATATCGGTCCAGATATCCTGCTCGGTGGCGTCCACGCGAATCACTTCCATGCCCGCAGCTTCGTAGTTGGGCCGCTTGACCAGGTAGAAGGTTTCGTCGTTGTAGTTGTCCTTGGTGTACTGCCAGAAGTTGGCGGTCAGGCAGATGCGGGCCGTGTAGCGGAACAGGCTGTTCCAGCAGTCCGCGATCAGGCCGGCGTCCAGCGCGGTGGCCTCCGCCTTGCTGACGATCACCTGCTTGACGTCGTCGTAGGTGTAGGTATAGGTGGTCTTCTCATCCGTCTCCTCGCAGGTCCAGAAGCCGCGGTAATACTCGATCGTCTCGTCCACGCGGCCGGAAGTGGGGCGCACCTCGTTGACGTCGTCGATGAAGGTTTCATCGTTGGCCCGCAGGTAGTATTCCACGGCCTCGTCGCTGCCGGAAACGATGTAGGCGGGCAGCGGCAGGTTGGGCACGTTGTAGCCGATTTCGCCGCCAAAGGTCATGACGGCCGCCAGGCGCTTGGCGTTGTGGGAGAGATAGTTGTTGATGAAGGTGGCGCCGGAGCCCTCGCCAATGGCGTATTGCAGGCTGTGATAGGTGATCTGCTCCACGCCGTCCACGTAAGAGATGTAGTTCATAATGGCTTCGTAGACGTCGATGTCCCCTTCGCCCCAAATATCGCCCACCGGATTGACCATGATGATCACGGCCTGCTCGTCTTCGGCGATCGTCTCCAGACCGGCGTCCGTCAGGGCAGCCCAAGCGGCCTCGGCATCGGCATAGGGCTCGTTGCCATACACATAGACAACCGGGGTCATCATCGGAAAGGGAACCTCCATGTTGGAAGGGATGTACAGGTAAAAGCAGCTTCCCGCAATGTCCGCCACATCGGTAACCTGCTCAAAGCGGGCGCCTTCCACCGTGCTGACCTGCGCCAGCGCGGCGATCGGGGACAGAATCGTTAAAACCATTGCCAGAGCGACGAGCAGCGACAACTTTTTCATGCAACCCATCCTTTCGTATTTTCGCATGTGCCGGAACCCAGGGACAGCCTTCCCCGCCCTTTTCCGCTTCACCTCCCTCGTTTCCTTCCATAGGCGGGCGCGGTCCTCCCACGGGTCACCGCGTTTCCCATCTTTAGTATATAAATATATTCGTCGAAATACTTCTAATATTGTAATTAATTTTGTTCATGTTGTCTCTCTTTGCCTTCGTGCTCTTTCCACGCCGGACAGCGCCCCGGCCTTCGTCGCCCGCCTCATCGCCCGGGAGCACTTGAGCCCCCTGGAATTCGCCGGCATGACGGTTGAACTCACCACCTCCCGGGACGTCATGGCGGAGCTCACCCGGCACCGGCTGTCCAGCTTCTGCGTGGAAAGCCAGCGCTTCGTGGACGCCGGAGGCGATATCCAGTTTATCCGCCCGGAAAACATCCGCCCGGGCACAGAAGCCTTTGAAATCTGGCGGGAGCATATGCTGGCCTGTGAACGGGCCTATGCCCGGCTGCGGGTGCTGGGCATGCCGCCCCAGGACGCCCGCAAGGTGCTGCCCAATTCCGCGGCCACCCACATGACCGTCCGGGCCAACCTAAGGCAGTGGCGGCACATCTTCGCCCTGCGCACCGCACCTGGGGTGTATCCCGAAATGCGGGCCCTCATGGGGGCGCTGCTTAAGCAAGCCAAGGCGCACATTCCCGTGGTGTTCGACGATCTGGTCTCTCCCGATTGACCGGCATCACCCAGCCAAAAAGGAGGCTTCACCCATGCAGCATTTTCTCAATGGGCTCTTGACCATTACCGCCGCGATGTGGGGGTCCACGGGGGCCATGTGCGTCATCCTGCTGTACGTCATCCTGCTGGACAGGGCCAATGAAGAGCCCTGCTTCTCCCCCTCCGGCCGCCGGTTCTTCAAGGGCTGGTGCCTGGCGTGCATGCTGTCCACCGGCGCCTCCATCGCCGCCTTACTCCTTTTCAACCAACCGTAAAAGGGTCTTCAGGAGGTTTTCATGAAGCAATCCACCATTTCCGCCATGGAAGATATTTTCCGCAAAAAGAACCACGATTACAACAACTCCGCCCACCGCAGCTTCTGCCGGTTCGGCCCGGTCTCCCTCATCGTGCGCATTGGGGATAAGCTGGAGCGGCTGGAAGGGCTGGCAAGGTCCCAGGGCTCGCCCCAGGTCGCCGAATCCACAGCCGATACGGCGCTGGACGCGGCCAACTACCTGGTCATGCTGGCGGGAGAGCTGCTGTGGGGCCAAGGGCTGGAGCGGGAAGTGCTGCTGCCCGACCAGGAAGACAGGGGCAATATTCCAGTCACCCTGTCCCTCTTCCCCATGCTGGCCTCCCTGTCCCCGGACAAAAGCGCCCCCGCCCCGGCGGCACAGCTACAGGGCATCTACAACGCCATCAACGAACGGGATACCGATAAAGCCATTTCCCTGTCCATGGCCCTGGCGGGGCACATGGCCTACTGGTACGAATCCCTGAAGGACGAGGAGGAAGAGCCCCATGCCTAAAATCAATCCGGAATGGCGCAGGCGCATCGAGCAGCGGTACCAGCGCGGCTATTACGATCTGGAAGACGCAGAACAGGAGGATGACGCCCATGGCAGTACAGGTTACCCCGAAAAAGAAGCGCAGGCGCCGGTAGAAGAGCGCACCCAAGTATCCGCCCATTGAGGGCGACTTCGACCTGTAGGCGGCGGACCTGAGCCTGCGGCGGCCGGGATTCGCCCAGCTGCACTACTGCGCCCAAGAGCGCAGGGTGCGCCTGGTGCGCAAGCAAATCCTGGATAACCGCTCAAAGGGCGCTTCGGAAAAGAGCGCTCCCCGCTGCCTGAAGGAGATCGGCGACCTGGTGGCGGACTGGTCCGCCTCAAGGTCCATCCAGGTGTTTGTCCGGGAATAGGCCATGAGCCAGTACAATATGGACTTTCAAATGCTCCAGCGGGTCAACGGCGTCACGGATTACATCCTGCGCAGCACCCGCAGCGCCGATTGGCAGGAATAGGCCGTGTCCACCATCCGCAAGCTGGTGGCCGGCTACGGCAACGCCAACAAGGCCCATACCGCCCGGGCGCTGTCCCTGTACGTAGGCAGCTAGATCTACCGCACGGACGACGAAAGCGACGCGGTGGCCGCAGGCGTGGGCTGGCTTTTGCACAACGGCTACCTGGACGCCGTCCCCATTCCCCCGGACCTGCCCGACGCGGTGTTCAACCCCAATGCCTGCGAGGACGGCCAGGACGCCCTCCCCGCCCCCCAATCAACGCCAAGAAAGGAAGACGCTATTTCATATTGCTCCCCGGACTTCCCACCCCGCCCTTCGTTTCAAGATCCAGAGGCCGGCTCTTCAGCCGGCCTCCCACGGCCCGGAAAGGAGGTTTTTATGGTCCATGAATCCTTGACGCCTGGCGGGCCCCCAGGCTATAATGGAACTCAGGAGGACGTATTGTAGGACAACCTTGTTCAAGTGTCCCACAAGCTGGACGCG
>DSLFC04102__coassemble_1471_pt1 | contig 13584 bp, 6 predicted proteins | sample DSLFC04102__metabat2_low_PE_004 | metagenome-assembled genome bin DSLFC04102
GGGCCGCCCCGAAGCGTTAGCGCCCTCAACCTCCAGACCAACCCGTACCGGCGCGTCAGGGCGCTGAAGAACTCCGCCATCGCGAAAATTGCCGGACTTAATCGAAGGAGGAAAGCCATTGCTGCTTGCCGCGCCAGCGAAACACGCTAATTTGCCCCGCTTGCCTAAGTGCTCCGCTTCAATTGGCCCTGTTCCGCGTCCATCGCTAGACCGAATCGAAGCAGGAGATCCATTGCTGCTTGCCGCGCCAGCGAAACACGCTAATTTCAGCCGCTTGCCGAAGTGCTCTGCCCCAATCGCCCCTTTCCCGTGCCGCCTTGGGTGGCCTTCTCAAACTCCGCCCTATCATTTGCGTAGTCAAACGCCAGAAAAGCCCGGCCAGCAGGCCGGGCTTTTCTGGTTTACCGGTATTATTCCTCTTCCATCTGGATGATCTGCTGAATCTGGGCCAGCGTCTCCTCGCCGTACAAATCCTTGGCGGCGGAATCCACCTGGATGGTCAGGGTGAAGGTAGCGCCGTTGGCCTTAATCTGCAGGGTGGTGCTCTTACCGTCGGTCAGCGCGCGCTTTTTCACCTTGATGGGGGCCGGGTTCTCGCCGCTGCGGGTGGCTATGGCGGTATCGATGGTCACTTCCTCAATGATGATCTTGCCGCCGTCGCTGCTCACCAAGCGGCTGGGCACGTTCTTGGCGCCGCTCTTCTTGGGCACCACGGTGATGCCTTCCGCCGTCACGTCTTCCCACTTCTTGCCCGGCTTGGTCTGCAGGGTGATGTTGGCCGGGTCGGCGAAGCTGCCCTTGATCACGTTCACCTTCATGGTGAGCTTGCTGGTCTTGCCTTCGCCGGAGATGGTGGCGGTGATGGTCGCCGCGCCGGTCTTCTTCAGGGTAGCCACGCCGGTCAGGGCGTTGATGGACACATAGCCCTTCTTGCTGCTGCTCCAGGTCACCGTTTCGCCGGCGGTCAGGCCTTCCACGGTAAAGGTGGCCTCGCCGTCCTGCTTGAGCAGCTGGGTCACGTTCTTGGCGTTCTTGTACGCGCCGGAAGCGGCGGACACCGCGATTTTCTTCTCCACGGGCACCACCGGCTTATCGCTGGTCACGGTGACCTTGGCCAAGGCGGTGGTCACGTCGGGGCATCCGGAAGCGCTGAGCATCACCTGCACGGTGTACTCGCCCTTCGTCAGGCCCTCTACCGTCACGGTCACCTTGCCGTCCTGAGCAATGGCCGGCTGGGCGCTCACCCCCGCGCCGCTGATTACGGTGGCTTTCACCGGGATATCCAGGCCGGTGAAATCGGCGTAATTGGCGATGACGCCGAAGGTCAGGGTCTGGGTCTGCCCGCCCGCCAAAGTGGTATCCGCCACGATGGAGGGGGTGAAGTTGATGGCGGTGGGCGTCTGGGTGATATCCAGGTAATTGCCCTCTACCTTAATGGACTTGCCGCTCCAGTCCTCGCCGCCCCTGCCCTGCTTGGCAGTAAAGGCGATCTCATAGCTGAAGAACAGGCTCTGGTCCCCCGCGTCGGGCAGGTTCAGGTACACCTTGCCGTCCTTGGCCACCACGAAGTTGACGCTGGGGTCCACGCCGGTCAACTGAGCGCTGGTCACCGACAGGGTGTAGTAGTAGAACAGCTGATCCAGGGTTTCGCCCTGGGCAGGCGTCAGAGCGCCCACCTGCACGCTGAGCGCGCCGCCGGAGCGGGCGTTGTAGGTCTGATTTTCCGGAGTGGCCGCATAGGCCGGCACGGTCTGAGGCTTGGCCGGAATGATGGTGGGATCGGCCAGCACGGTCACCAGCGCCGAGCCCTCCTTGCCGTCCACCGTCACCTTGATGGTGGCGGTACCCGCCGCCACGGCGGTGACCAGGCCGCTGTTGCTCACGATGGCTACCTTTTCATCGCTGCTGGTCCAATTGCCCAGGGTGGACTTGGCCGCCTCCCGGGTGGCCGCATAGGACAGCTGCTGGGTCTCGCCGATGTTCAGCGTCACGGCGGAGGGCAGCATGGTCACGCTGGTTACCGGCAGCTCCTGAATGGTCACCAGGCTGTTGGCGGTCTGGGTGCCGTCGTTGATGTCGGTCATCGTCACGCTGACCAGCACCTGGCCGGGCAGATCCTTGGCGGTAAGCAGGCCCTTATTGTCGATGGTAGCCAGGGAAGTGGACTGTCCATCTACGCCGGAGACGGACCACACCGTGGTCTTGATGCCGGCGTCCGCCGGGGTCATGGTGGGGGTGAGCTGCAAGGTCTGACCCACCTGCATGGTCTGGGTGACGGGCAAGGTCACCTTGGTCAGGGGGATTTTGAACTGATAGGTAACCTCCGCGGCGGTATTGGTCAGGCCGCTCTTCACGGCCAGCACCCGCAGGGTGACAGCACCGGAACCGGTGAGCTCCACGCCGCCCGCAGGCACCACCGGATCGCTGATGGTGGGGATGTCGCCGTTGATGGTGTAATACAGGGTGGCATCCACCGTGGCGCAGTCCACCTGAATCAGCTGCTTGGCGGTGAAGGTAGCGCCGTTGGGCTGGCTGAAGGTGGGGGTGGCTACCCGGGTCACCTGGGCGTCGGGCACGGTAACGGTCACCGTGGCCTTTACGCCGCTCTTGGGCTCGGTGGCGGTCACCGTGGTGGTCCCGGCGGCTACGGCCACGATCTTGCCGCCGCTGACGGTCGCCACTTTGGCGTCCTCCACGCTCCAGGTCACCGCCTGGTCGCTGGCGGGCTTGTCCCCTTCGCCGAACACCTTGGCGGCCAGCTGGGCGTACTGGGTCTGGTTCACGGTGACGGCCTTGCCGGTCACGTCCTCCTGGCCGTTATACAGCTTGACGGCGCTGGCCGCAACCGCGGTCACGGTCACGTCAATGGACTTGCTGGTCTTGCCGTCGGCAGAGGCGGCGGTGAGCTTGGCGGTACCCGCCGCCACGCCGGTGAGGGTGGCCTTCTTGGCGGCGGCGTCATAAGCCACGGTGAACACGCCGGTATCGCTGGAGGTCAGGGTCAGATTCTCCCCGGCCACCTTTTCCGGATCGGTGGTCAGGCTCACCTCAGCGGTTCCCGTGCCCTCAATGGTCACGGACGCCGGGGCAAAGGTGATGTCCTTTACGGCCAGCTTCTTGGTGTACACCTTGGTGATGGTCTGGCTGGGCATGCTGTAATTGCCCCCCGCCTTCACCTGGGCGCTGATGGCGACGCTGGCGTTGTCCGCCAGGTTGCCGCACTGGTAGGTATAGGTGCCGCTTCCGTTGTCCTGGGTCTTTTTGCCGTCCAGGAACACCACCAGGTTGGCCCCGGTGGGGCTGGTGATGGTGACGGTATCGCTGTCCTGGGTGAAGATGGCCGAATCGGTGCTGAAGATGGGGTCGGGGGCGGTGGCGGAGGGAGCCACGATGTTGACGGTGATCTCCTTGCCCGCGCCGTTGGCGTCGGCGGTGACCTTCATTTTATAGGCGCCCAGGGCGGCGGAATCCTGCGCCGTAATCACCCAGGTATGGGCGCCACTCGCGGCCACCGGCGGCTGAAGGGCGATGGTGAAGGGGTCGCCCTCGTTCACCTTTTTCAGGGTCAAATTGTAATTGCTGGCGGTGGCCGGGTCCACGATGGCGGTAAAGGACCGGCTCTCGCCCCTGGGCAGGGTGAGCTGGGTATCGCAGGTCACCCCGGTGGGAACCTGCTCCCGGATCAGCAGCTGGGCGGTGCCGCCCACGCCGGAATCGGCCCGCGCCGCGGCCTTGACCGTGACGGTCACCGAGTCCTTGCCCTCGGGCAGCAGGCCGGTGGGGGTCACCAGGCCGGTATCCTGGTCCACCGCGGCATAATTTCCGCCTTCGTCGATGGACCAAATCACGTCCTGGCTGGCCGTGGCAGGGCTCACCGAGGCGCTGAACTGCACGGCCTGACGGCCCTCGGTGGTGGCGGTACTGGGGGTTATTTTTACTGCGGTAGGTTTGTCGTAATCCTGGGCCAGGGCCGCCCCCGCGAACAGGGTGGACAGCAAGGTCAGGATCACCATCAGGGATAGCCAACGTTTCGCCATGGATGTACACCTCCACTCTCAACTTTCACCTATAGCCTTCTCTTCCATGGTAATACCATTATAGCCAATTGAAATGGAAATATCAAGAAATATTCCCTTTTTTGCCCCAACATCCGCAAACATTTCCGCCCAAAATGCGGTGAAAGCCCGGCCAGATTGGCCGGGCTTTCGCGTATGGGGATAGGGGTTATTCGGCTTCGATCTCCTCGACCTCTTCGATCTCAACGATCTCCTCGATCTCGGCGATGATGTCCTCAAGGTACACGTCCTTGGCTCCGGAGTCCACCTTGATGACCACGCTGAACTGGGCGCCGTTGGCGGTGATGGTCAGGGTGGTGGTCTTGCCGTCGCTGATGGAGGTCTTCTTCACCTTGATGGGCGAAGGATTGTCGCCGGCGCGGGACGCGATGGTGCCGTCGCTGAACTCCACCTTCTGGATCACGATCTTGCCGTCATCGCTGGCGTTCAGGCGGCTGGGCACGTTCTTCGCGCCGCTCTTCTTGGGCACCACGGTGATGCCTTCCGCAGTCACGTCCGTCCACTTGTTGTTGACCTTGGTCTGCAGGGTGATGTTGGCCGAGTCGGCGAAGGAGCCCTTGTTCACGTTCACGCTCAGCGTCAGCTTGCTGCCGTCGGAGATGGTGGCGGTGATGGTGGCCTTGCCGGCCTTCTTCAGGGTGGCGACGCCGTGCTCGTCGATGGAGACGTAGGCGGGCTTGCTGCTCTTCCAGGTCACGGTCTGGCCCTCGGTCAGGCCGGTGACGTCGAAGGTCACATACTGCTCAGCCTTCGCCAACTGGGTCACGCCCTTGATGCCCTTGTAGGCAGTACCCTTGGCAACCACGATGGCCTTCTCGGTGGGCACGACCGGCTTGTCGCTGGTCACGGTCACCTTGGCGGCGGCGGTGGTCACGCTGGTGCAGCCGGAGGCGCTCAGGGTCACGGTCACGGTGTACTCGCCCTTCACCAGGCCCTCAACGGTGGCGGTCACCTTGCCGTTGCTGTCGATGGCAGCGGTGGCGGTGATGCCCTCGGCGCTCACGTTGGCAGTGGCGGTTACGGCCACGCCGGTAGCGGTGAAGTCCGCATAGTTGGCAATGGTGCCGAAGTCCAAGGTGGCAGTCGCGCCGCCCTCCAGGGAGGTGTCAGCCACGGTGGCCGCGGTGAAGTTGATGGTGGTGGGAATGGCGGTGATGGTCACCACGTTGTTGGTCACGTTGGCAATGCTCTTGGTAGAATTCGTGCCCCTGTCCTTGCCTACCAGCTGCACTGTGTAGTTGAAGAAGAAGCTCTCATTGGGCAGGTTGGCGATGTTCATGGTGATGGCGCCGTCCTTGCCCACCACGAAGGTGATCTCGTCCTCCAGCGCGGTGTTGCCGGTCACGGTGGGAGTTACCTTCACGTTGTAGTGGTAGAACAGCTGCTCCAGGGTAGTGCCGGAAGCGGGAGTCAGGTTGCCTACCACAGCGGTGAGGGCGCTCTTGCCCAGGCCGGTGAAGGTCTTGGTGGTCTCCTTGTAGGTCGGGTCAGCAGGCACCACAGGGATATCCACCGGATCGGCGTTGACGGTTACCTTGGCGGTAGCGGTCTGGCCTTCATAGGTCAGGGTGATGGTGGCCTCGCCAGCCTTCTTGGCGGTTACCAAGCCGCTGGTGGCGCCAACGGTGGCCACGGTAGGATCGGAGGAGGTCCAGGTGCCGCCCACAGTGGTCTTGCTGGCCAGGGTGGCCCGGAACTGGAGCTGCTGCTGATCCAGCACGTTCATGGTCAGCTCGCTGGGGATGATCACCACGCTGGCAACCTCGTCGCCGGTGATGGTCACGGTGCAGCTAGCCTTCACGTCCGTGTCCTTCACGGTAGCGGTCACGATGACCACGCCCGCCTTCTTGGCGGTGAGCAGGCCAGTCACCACGTCGATGGTGGCCAGGTCCGTATTGTTCAAGCTCCACACAATGGTCTTATTGGTGGCGTTCTCGGGGGTTACGGTGGCAGTGAGCTGCAGGGTAGCATCCTTGGCTACCGTCGCCGTGGCGGGCAGGGTGACCTTGGTCGGCGCAATGCTGAAGGTAAAGTCCTTCGTAGCTTCCGCAGAATTATTCTGGCCGTCCTTCACCGCAATGACGCGGATCTTGCCATTGGCAGGATTGCCGGTGAGCTGGAAGCCGCCCTCGGCATAGGCGATGCGGGTGGAAGAAGTGGCCGGATCGGTGCCGTCCAGAGTATAATAGATGGTCGCGCCATCGGTAGCGGTGGCAATGGTCACGGTGACGTCCTTAGAAAGGGTGCTCCAATCACTTACGGCGGTACCATCAACGAACTTGCCGCTGATTTCAGGCGTAGCGACTGCGGCGGGTTTGGCGGTTACCTTCACATTGATCGTAACAGCAGCCAAAGTAGGATACTTAGTGGAGTTTACCTGAATAGTAGCCGTGCCCTCTTTCAGACCCACAATCTTGCCATCAGCCACAGATGCCACGTCAGTGCCAGTGACGACGGTCCAAGTCACGGTCTGATCGAAAGCCAGCGCGCCGGTACCATCAACCACCTTAGCAGTTACGGTTTTGTAATTGCCCACGGCAACCTCAACCGACGACGGATTTACTGTGATAGTAGTGGGGATCACATCGCCAACAGTGACCTTAAAGGAAGCCGTCTTGCCGTTCACAGAAGTGGCGGTGATAGTGGCTTCGCCCTTGCTCACGCCGGTCACGGTGGCAACCTGCTTAGAAGTATCGCCCTTCTTGTACTCTACCTTGGCCACAGCGGTGTTGCTGGAAGTAAAGGTCAAGCTGGGATCCTTCGCATAAGAGGCATATTTGCCCGTTTTGAGGCTTTGGCCATTCTCAGGCTCCACCTTAGCGTATACATCAATTGCGCCAGCGCCATTCAAATTCACCGTAGTGTCATTGATGGCACTACCGGACCAAGTGCTATCCGCTTTGGACCACAGTTTGATCCCCGTCACCGCGATTTCGCTGGTGAAGGTAGCCTTAACGATCTCGGAGTCGCTCTCATAGGGATTTCCAGAGGTCGTAGTAACGGGAACATTCTTAGCCCAGATGGTGATAGAACCATTGTTGGGTACATCAATCGCGTTAGTGTAATTTTCCCAAGTACCGCCTTGATTGGTAGAATACTGAGTCTTCAGATAATTCTTCTTGGCATCATAATTGCCCTTGATGGCAACCTTGGCATCCTTCTCGGTGAACACCTTGCCGTCGACGGTGTCAAAGCTGGGCTTGGGCGCGGTGTTGGTGGGCTCGGTGACCGTCACAGTCACGTTGCGGGTGATGCCATCCGTATAATACGGAGAGGAAGCGTTGTAGTTAAAGGACTTGAAGGCAATCGTGGTGGTTCCCTTCGCCACGCCCGTTACGATGAAGGTATTTACGCCCGTGGCGTAATCAACTGTGCTGGAGCTAATGGAAGCAATCCCCGAATCACTAGACGTAGCGCCCAGGCCTACATAAGTAGCGTTCGCGGGAGTGGGGGTGCCCTGGATCTCCACCGTCTCGCCAGCGGCAACGGTGATGCTAGAGGGCAACGCAAAAGTGGTGACGTCCTGCTTGTTCACAAGCGCCGTAACGGTATCGGTTTTCCCGTCCACCGTCGCGGTTACCGTAAAGCTGCCAACCCGGCCGTTGACCGTAACCTTGTAGGAGCCGTCGGCCTGCTCCTCGCCCTTATAGCCATACTCGCCGGTAGTAGCGCCCACGAGGTTGGTTGCATCAACAGACCACACCACATCCGCTGCCTTGGAGGCGGGGGTTACGGTGGCGGTAAAGGTGGCGGAGCCGCTGCCGGTAAGAACGACGGCCCGCTCATTGATCTTCACCGTGGTAGCGGTGCCAGCAACGGTAAAGCTTTTTACCTCGCTAGATTTATAAGCGACTTCGGAGCCCTCGTACAGATAAGCGGTAGCCTGTACGTAATACGTCCCCGCCTTACTTACCAGGAAAGCGCCCTCGTACAGGGTACCCGTCGCCGTCGTAGGCGCAGCGGTGGGGCTAGTCGTGCCAATACTGTAGTAAATCTTCTCGGTTTGACCGGCGCCCAACGTATTCCCGCTGGTGATCGTTACACGATAAGCACCATTGGGATCCGTCGTCGCGGGTTCCGCCGTAATCGACGGAGCTGTAGAGGCCAACGCGAACGCCACGCCCGTAAACAGGGTGGACAGCAGCGTCAGGACCACTACCAGGGATAACCAACGTTTGGTCATGGATACGCACCTCCAAATTGTTGTTGAAACCATAGGCCCATCCCTATACAAGACGTATTATAGCGGGCTGAAATGGAAATGTCAAGAAGCTTTTACAAATTTTGAGATGATTAACGCGAATTTGCCACCGGTTTGCTCCCTCCATTCTGGAAAATTTTGGCCCCGCCGGGCGGCCCGGCGGGGCGTGGGTCCGAAAAAAGTACGGCTATAAATATGTTGGCTCTGAAATGGTTCGTTCATAAAACCATCCGAAACCGACCGAAGTCCGTCAATAAAAGACCAGAGTCTAATGGGAAACCGGGGGTTGGGCCAGGGTGAGGAGCAGTTGGTCCAGGGCGGCCTGGTCCCTGGCCTGGCCGGACTTGACCCGGTATTCCGCCTGGGCGCAGGCCTGGTACAGGGCCTGCAGGCGGTCGGGGGAGAACCGGGCGGCCTGGGTTTCCAGGCGCTGGAGCAGGTATGGGCTGAGGGCCAGGGCGCTTTGGATGGCGGGGAGGGGCTGGCCCTGGGCCCTGAGCAGGCTAAAGTGGGTGAGCATGCGCACCTGCCGGGTGAGCATATACAGGATGCCCAGGGGGGTCTCGCCGTTTTGCTTCATGGACTTGAGCAGGGAAAAGGCCTGGGCGGCGCGGCCCTCCATCAGGCTGTCCACCATGCGGAACACGTTGGCCTCCAGGGAGGGCACGGCCAGCTTATCCACCATGGCCCGGGTGACGGGGGCGGACCCGGCGTAGGCGCACAGCTTATCCAATTCGCCCCCCAGCCGGCTCAGGTCCCGGCCGGCCAGAAAGACCAACTGCCGGGCGGCGTCGGGGCGAATGCCGCCGCCCCGGAGCCGGGCCTGTTCGGAGAGCCACTTGTCCAGCTGGGCGTCGGTGAGGGAATCGAAATTGACCTGGGCCCCCTGGCGGACGAGAAAGGCGGACAGCTTTTTGCGGGCGTCGAAGGCGTCCCGCAGGTAGAACACCAGGCAGCAGGTATCGGGGGCCTGGGGCAGCCACTGGCACAGGCGGCGGCTTTCCTCCTCTTCATCCTTGGCCTTGCCGGGCATGAGGGGGGCGAAATCCCGCGCCACCACCAGCCGCCGCTCCCCCATCACCGGCAGCGTCTCGCAGGCCTCGATGATGGCCTGGGCGGGGGCGCCTTCCAGGGGGCTTTCGTTGAGGGCCTCCAGCCCGGCGGGCAGCAGCTTTTCCCGCAGGAGGGCCAGGGCGGACTGCTTGACGTAATTTTCCGGGCCGGTGAACAAATAGACCCTGGCGATGTGCCCCGCCTTGGCCTGGTCGAAAAACTGGGTCCAGTTCATAAAAACGTCTCCATTTCCAATGTGCCGTCGGGCAAAATCCTGGCCAACACCGCTCCGTCCCGGTCGGTGCGGAACATGGCGATGCCCAGCCGGTCCAGCCGCCGCAGCAGCCGGTCCGAGGGGTGGCCGTAGCCGTTGCGCCCCACCGAAATGACGCAGGCCGAGGGGGACAGCGCCCGCAGCAGAAACTCGCTGGTGGCGTCCCCGCTGCCGTGATGGGCCGCCTTCACCAGGTTGGCGGGCAGCAGCAGCCCGGTCTCCTGGCTGGCGGGCCAATCGCCGGTGAACAGCGCCGCCCCCTCCCCCAGGCTCACCCGCAGCACCATGGAAATGGCGTTGCCCCGGGCGGCGCTGTCCGCCGGAGGCGCCATCACCTGGGCCCTCACCTGGGCCGACAGGGACACCTGGCCGCCCTGGGCCAGATAGCATATCTCCACCCCCTGGTCCCGGGCCAAGTCCAGGGCCTGGGCCACCTGCTCATCCACCCCGGCCGCCTCAAAGCCCTGGGGCAGGTAGATCACCGGCACCCGCCGCTCCTTGAGCACCTCCAGCAGGCCGCCGCCGTGGTCGGCGTGGCCGTGGCTGATGAACACCCCGTCCACCTGGCGGCCGGTGTAGCGCAGGTAATCCATCACCGGGCCGCCCGCCTCCCCCAGGTCGATTAGGTAGGTGCGCTTCTGGGCGGTGACCACTGCGGCGTCGGCCTGGCCCGCGTCCAGGAACAGGCAGGTCAGGCCGTCGGGAATGGCCCACCAGGCCAGCGCCAGGGACAGGCCCAGGCACAACGGCAGCCCGGCCAGGGCCACGCCCTTGACCAGCCGTCCCCCGGCCAGGTAGCCGGAGGCCCACAGGCCGAGGACCGCGAACAGGGCGGCCAGCCACCAGGGCCAGGCGGGGGCCGCCAGGGTAGCGCCGGGCAGACCGGCCACCCAGGCGGTGATCTCCTGGAGCGCACCCAGGCACAGCCGGGGCAGCAGCGCCGCGACCATGCCCAGGGGCGGCCACAGCAGATGGCACAGCAGCGCCAGCCCGATGAGGGGCAGCGCCAGGGAGCACAGCAGGATGGCGGGCAGGTTGGTCAGGGGCGCGTAGGGGGTGATCTGCCCGAAAAAGCTGCACACGGCGGGCAAGGTGCCCAGCTGGGCCGCCAGGGAGACCGCCAGGGAGCTTCCCACCCAGCGGAGCTTCCGGGGCCAGCGCCCCACCCGCAGCAGGGCATCCAAGGGCCGGGACAGCAGCAGCATGCCCAGCACCGCGCCGAAGGAGAGGATGAACCCGGTATCTCCGATCTGCAAGGGGTTGGCCGCCAGCAGCGCCAGCGCCGCCGCGCTCAGCCCGGTGAGGCCGTCGTAGGGCAGCCCGGCCTGGCGCGCCCCGCCCACCAGGGCGAACATGCACACCGCCCGAAGGGCCGAGGCCGGCGCCCCCACCAGCAGGGCGTAGAGCCCCGCCAGCACCACGGTGACCCCGTACGCCGCCCCGCGCCCCATGCCCAGGGCGGCCAGGGCCCAGCACACCGCCGCCGCCAGGCAGGACACGTGCAGCCCGGACACCGCCAGCAGGTGGGCCACCCCCGCGTCCCGGTACTGGTCGTAGATATCCTGGGGCAGGTCCTTCTTATCCCCCAGCAACATCCCCTTGGCCAGCTGGTCCTGGCCGGGAAAGAGCTGCTCCAGCCGGAAGGATATATCCTGGCGCAACCGCCCCAGCCAGCCGGTCAGCCCTGGCGGGCCGGGCTGAACCTCCGCCCCCGAGGCGGTGGCGCACAGCCGCACCCCGTCCCGGCGCAGCCAGGCGGCAAAGTCGAATCCGCCGGGATTGGTGCGGCCCTTGGGCAGCCAAAACTCGGCCTGGCAGCAAATCACGTCCCCCGGCAGCGCCCGGTCCTGGCCGTAATCGTACAGCCTGACCTGGGTGTCCAGGGCGGTTCCGTCCAGCGCCGCCTGGTCCAGGGTGAGCACCAGCCGCTCCTGGCTCTCCTCGTGAACCGCCCGCACCCGGCCGGTGAGCTCCCCCGGCTGGGGTAGGACGGCGGGCTGGGCGTTCAGCCACGCGCAGGCCCACGCCCCCGCGAACAGCAGCCCGCAGAAGATCCATATGGGCCGCCGCCTCAGCGCCAGCCCCAGGGCGCACAACAGCAGCCCGCCGCACCAGTACAGGGCGGGCACTTGGGCCCCGTCGCCTATCGCCGCCCCCAGGGCGTAACAGCCGGCGGCCAGGGCCAAGGGCCGCTGGGCGATGAAACGGGAAACGCCCTTCATCTCCTCAGCAGCTCAGGGTCATCCCCGCCTGGGCCAACACGGCGAAGGGGCACAGCGCCCGCGCCTCCGCCAGCAGCCGGGCCTGGTCCACGTCGGGGCGCAGGTGGGTGAGGATCAGCGCCTCCGCCCCCGCCTCCAAGGCCAGCCGGGCGCAGTGGGCGGCGCTCATGTGGGGCGCTTGCTCCTTCCACATGGCCCGGGTCAGGGCCGCGTCAGCCAGCACCAGGGAGCAGCCTCGGGCGAAGGGGACCAGGCCCTCGTGCCAGTTGGTGTCCCCCGTATACAGCAGCGTTCTTCCCCCGCCCCGGGCCTTCACCGAGAACCCGGGCACCGGGTGCCGGGCCGGCAGATAGGCAAAATGAATTGACCCGATCGCCCCATCCGCCATGGGCCTGGGCGCGTAAGGCCCCCTCTCCAGCAGCGCCCGCACCGGCTCCGGCCCCTCCGGCATGTACAGGGGCAGCTTGTCCCGGCCGGAAAATTCCAGGGCGTAGCCCATGGCCAACAGGTCCGACATGTGGTCGTAATGCAGGTGGGAGAGCACCACCGCGGTGAGCCGCTCCGGCCCAACCGCCTGAAGCAGGCGCCCCAGCGCCCCCGGCCCGCAGTCCAACAGCACCCGGGTATCCCCTTCCTCCAGCAGATACCCCGAACAAGCGCCTCCCGGCGCCGGATAGGGGCCGTATTGTCCCAGAACCGTTACCCGCATGGTATCACCCCCTTCAAAGTATAACACGAAGGCAAACGCCTGCGCAAGGCTGGGGGCTTTGAAACATGCCCTTGAAATTTTCTTGCTTTGATGTTAAAATTATTATGGATACCGGCAGGGCGCCGGACCGGAAGGAGGTACGGCCATGGAAAATAAGCCCGTGATCATTACCATAGGGCGGCAGTTCGGCAGCGGCGGCCGCGAAATCGGAGAAAAGCTGGCCCACAAATTGAACATCGGCTATTACGACAAGGCCCTCATCGAGGAGGCGGCCAAGGCCCACGGCCTCAATCAAACGGTGGTGGAAACCTACGACGAAAAGCCCGCCGGGCGCTTCGCCTTCACCATGGATGTGCTGGGGCTGGGCCACGCGCCCAAGACGCCTCCGGACATGCCCATCGGGATGCAGGTGGCCTTTGCCCAGTTTGCCGCCATCCGGGAGGTCGCCGGCCGGGGCGACTGCGTCATCATCGGCCGGTGCGCCGACTTCGTGCTGGCGGACCATCCCCATGTGCTTCACGTATTCGTCCACGCCTCGGACGAGAAGCGGCTGGAGCGGGTCACCCAGCGCTATAACCTCTCTCCCGACGAGGCCAAGCGGGCGCTGCGCACCGTGGACAAGCGCCGCGCCTCTTACTACAACTACTATACCGACCAATCCTGGGGCGATATGCGCAATTATCACCTGACCCTGGACAGCGGCGATTTGGGCATCCAGGGCTGCGTGGAGATGATCGCCCGTTATCTGGAGTTGCGCCCCTAAGAGAATATTCCCTTTACCGGGCCGGCGCACCCTGCGCCGGCCCGGGCTGTTGACAGCGCCGGGGGCCGGAAGCGTTTGAGAACGCCCATAGGACCGGCAAGCCATCGGACAAACGGGTGGAGCTTACTAAGCGTAAGCGCCAGGCGCCCACGGTTGGAGGTGCGCCGGCAAAAACGGTTTCCCAATTCTCATGCTGTCCGGCGGCGTTTATGTCCTTGCGGGCTTGTTCAACGGTGGGGCCGGCGCGTTCCCGCGCCGGCCCCACCGAATTCGTCTCATGCGAAGA
>DSLFC04102__coassemble_1481_pt1 | contig 13463 bp, 13 predicted proteins | sample DSLFC04102__metabat2_low_PE_004 | metagenome-assembled genome bin DSLFC04102
CCCTCGACCTCCGGGTTATGAGCCCGACGAGCTACCGGACTGCTCTACCCCGCGACGACAAGGGATATTCTAGCATAGACCCGGCCGTTTGTCAACCCCTTTACCCCCCTATTTTTCCGCCGCCGGTTTGTTAAAAATGGCCCCATCCCATTGTGCCCCGGGCAAAAGATGGTATAATAAAGAGGCTATGAACGGAACGGAGCGCTATACGCCTTCCAGAGAGCCGGCGGCTGGTGCGAGTCGGCGGGCGGACGCGCTTCCTCCATCCGGGAGCGTTCGGGCGATGAGCCCGGCGGGTACGCCCGATACAGCGCCCAACGAGGGGAACGCACGGCGTTCAAACGGGGTGGCACCGCGGGCGATTTTCGCCCGTCCCTGCGGCAATTTTGGCGGGGGCGGGCTTTTTTTGCGCCCCGCTCAACATCAAAGGAGGAAAAGCACATGTTGGACATGAACCTGATCCGTACCAATCCCCAGGCGGTGGTGGAGGGCCTGGCCAAGCGGGGCTATCAAGCGGACTTGACCGACCTGCTGGCCTGGGACGAGCGGCGGCGGGCGCTGCTGCAGAAGAACGAGGCGGTGAAGGCCGAGCGCAACAAGAAGAGCAAGGAAATCCCCATGCTGAAAAAGCAGGGACAGGACACTACGCCCCTGATGGCTCAGCTCAAGGACATGGCCGACCAGGTAAAGGCCATGGACGAGGAACAGAGCGCCCTGGAGGAGAAGATACGCACCGCCCTGCTGGCGCTGCCCAATCTGCCCGCGCCCGACGTGGTGGCCGGCGGCAAGGAGAACAATCAGGTAGTGAAGGTATGGGGCGAGAAGCCCGTCTTCCCCTATGAGCCCAAGAACCACGTGGATCTGTGCGTGGATTTGGGCCTGATCGATTACGAGCGGGGCGTTAAGATGGGCGGCAACGGCTACTGGCTGTACACCGGCGACGGGGCGCGGCTGGAATGGGCGCTGCTTAACTACTTCGTCCAGGAGCATTTGAAGGACGGCTATACTTTTATGCTGCCGCCCCACATGCTCACCTACGAGTGTGGCCTTACGGCGGGGCAGTTCCCCAAGTTCGAGGAGGACGTATACCGGCTGGACGAGGACAGCTTCCGCTTTATGCTGCCCACTGCGGAGACCGCCCTCATCAACCTGTACCGGGGCGAGATCCTGGAGGAGGAGGAACTGCCCAAGCGGCTGTTCGCCTACACGCCCTGCTACCGCCGGGAGGCGGGCGCCTACCGGGCCAGCGAGCGGGGCATGATTCGGGGCCACCAGTTCAATAAGGTGGAGATGTTCGGCTACACCCTGCCCGAGGAGAGCGGGCACATGCTCCAGGAGCTCATCGACAAGGCCTGCCGCCTGGTGGAGGGGCTGGGGCTGCACTACCGGCTGAGCAAGCTGGCCGCAGGGGATTGCTCCGCCTCCATGGCCACCACCTACGATATCGAGCTGTGGATTCCCAGCATGAACGAATACAAGGAATGCTCCTCGGTGTCCAACGCCATGGATTATCAGGCCCGGCGGGGCAACATCCGGGTGCGGCGCAAGGAGAGCAAGAAGGTGGAATACCTGCACACCCTCAACGGCTCAGGGCTGGCCACCAGCCGCCTGATGCCCGCCATCGTGGAGCAGCTGCAGCAGAGCGACGGCTCGGTGATCATTCCCCAGGCCCTGCGTCCCTTCATGGGCGGCCAGGAGCGGTTAACCCCCAAGGCATGAGGCGGGTATACGATTTCGACCAAACCATTTTCCGGGGGGATTCCACGGCCAGGTTTTGCCTGTTCGCCTTGCGGCGGCGGCGGCGCCTGGCCCTGGCCCTGCCCCGGGTAGGCGCGGCTTTTCTCAAGATGGCCCTGGGCCGTCTTTCCAAGACCCAGGCCAAGCAGGTCCTGTTCCAGGCACTGCTGCCGGCGCTGCCGGAGGTAGATGGCGCGGTTCAGGCGTTTTGGGCGGAGAATCTGGACCGGATCAAGCCCTGGTACCTGAAGCAGAAGGCCGATAGCGACCTGGTCATTTCCGCCTCCCCGGAATTTCTGCTTGAGCCCGTTTGCCAGCAGCTGGGGATATCCCTCATCGCCTCCCCCGTGGACAAGCATACCGGCGAATACCGGGGGCCCAATTGCCACGGGGAGGAAAAGGTACGCCGCTACCAGGCCCTGTACGGCCAAGAGGGCTTTGAGTTTTACTCCGATTCCCTGTCCGACGCCCCCATGGCGCAGCTGGCCTGCCGGGCTTGGATGGTTCGGGGCGACGCCTTATCCCCCTGGCCCCTGCCCTCCTCCATCCCCTGATCCCGCCCTTGCCCTGACGCTTCGCTGCCGTGCGCAAAGGACCGGTGCGGGCCCATTGTCTCGGGCCTTTCCACTCCATATCGGGCGGACCCAACTGCGGTCCGCCCCTTTTTCAAGGGCTGCCGCTTTCAGATGTGCGGCCCGCATCCCGCCGCCATGGACAAAGACGGGCCCTTTGGCGGCAGGCCGTCCCCCGCCGCGTACCGTGGCGAAGGGCAGCCTGCCATCCACCAGCCGGGGACGATGGTGGAAAAACCAGTCCACTGGGCGCAAGGATAGCGCCAGTTACCCAGGCCGTATACATAACATGTACTGGCAATCGTACAGTTTCGGGGATTTCCTTCAAAGTCACTTCCGCAGTCAATCTATGCTCGCGCCCCCTGATGAAAGGCCAACATTTTGCCGCGCCTGGAGGCTCTCTCCCATCTCTGCAATATATATTGTAGCTCTACACGAGTATATAATGGTTTTTTCGAATTGTTTCTTGTTTCCCCCTTTAAAAAGGTGTATACTGTGTACCGGTCAAAATACCTTACGAGGTGATTTCTTTGGACTTCCTGCAAAACATCGGCCCCTTCCTTTTGGCGGTCGTCGCCGTGATCATCAACGGCGTGCCGCAGCTTCTCTACGCCCAAGCGCGGGGCTTCGCCCTCAAGCCTGCGGGTCTGGCCTATCTGGTGGGCGCGTTTGGCAACCTGCTCACCGGCTCGGTGACGCCCATTTCCAGCCAAGCCGAAACCATTACCGTGGCCAGCGTAAAAAAGGACTTGCGCAACAACGCAAGCGCCATCCTGCTGGCCGCTGTGCTAATGATTGGGCTGGGCCTGTGCGGCGGCGTGACAAAAATCGCTGATTTTGCCGGACCCGCCGTGGTTTCCGGCATGATGAGCGGCGTGGGGCTCATCCTTGCGGGCGTGTCCTGGGATATGTTTGGCCAGGAGAAACGCACCACGTTGGTTTCCATCGTGTCCGCCATTCTGGCTTACGCCTTATTCTTGAACGATGCAAACAAAGTGGTGTGGACCATCTTCATTTCCGTCGTGGTTTCCACCGCAGATTTCCTGTTCCTGCAAAAGCGCCGCGTGGACATTTCCACCCTTGTGGAGCCCGGCCGGGAAACCGTTAAAATGAGCACGGAATGGCGCTTCTGGAAAAAGGCGTATTGGAGCGACTTTAGCTTTATTAAGCCCACCCTCAACCTTTCCGTCGTATTGGGCGCCCTCAGCCTCATGATGCTGAACATCGGCGCCAACATCTCCTTTGGCGGCATCACGGCGAGTATGGCCGGTACCGCTCAGAACTTCGATCACCTCTCCATCATCAATTCCTTGGCGGATGTGCCCAGCGCCCTCTTTGGCGGCCCGCCTATCGAGGCCATCATTTCCGGAACCGCCGGTGCGCCTTGGCCGGTCATGTGCGGCATCGTGTTTATGCTGGTGATGGGGATACTGGTGTTGCTTGGCCTTGTGGGCCGTTTGGGTAAGTATCTGCCCGCCCAGAGCATTTCCGGGTTCCTGCTGGTGATCGGCTTCGCCATGACCTTCGCCCCCAACCTCACCGCTGTGGCCGGCGGCGAAAACGCCATGAGCGGCTACATCGCCCTGGGCGTAACCGCGTGGAGCAAGAATCCCTTCCTGGGCATGGTGGCGGGTGTTTTGGTGCGCTATCTGGGCGCCTACGTGGGTCTGGTATAAGGAGGCGCACGATAATGCAGAACTGGCCTCAAACGCATACCATCCATCTGGCGCCGGACTATACGGTGGACCTCCCTCTGCTGGATATCGGCGATGGGTTCCGCATCTATTCCTTCGATATGACCGGCGAGGCCGAATGGAACCGCGTGGCAGCCAAAGAGCTGCTCAAGAAGCTGGAGCCCTATGCCTTCGACGGCATCGTGACGGTGCAAACCAAATCTTGCGGACTGGCTCAAGCCATCAGCGCCAATTTTCCCCGCTACCTGGAATTGCGCAAGAGCCGCAAGAGCTTTATGATCGATCCCAAGGGCGTAGCGGTCACCTCCATCACCACCCACGGGCAGCAGGAGCTTTGGATCGGCCGGGAAAAGTACGGCCATTTTCAGGGGAAGAAATTGTGCTTCCTGGATGACGTGGTTTCCACCGGCGGAACCATTGAGGCCGCCTTCGCCCTGGCCAAAGAAATCGGCGTTGAGATAACCGTCATCGCCTGCGTGCTCACGGAGGGGCAAGTGCGCAGGGAATACAAAGGCGTTCCCCTGGTCTGCCTGGACCACATTCCCTTGCCGGGTAAAGAATAAGCCCGGCACGGCCCGCCCACCCTGCGGGTCGTGGGACAGGTCCCGCCGGACGGCCATAGGCCGTCCGGCTTCATTTTGGGGCGCTGATGGCGCATCTGCCGGGGCGAGGGAGCGCTTTCTTCCTAGGCGCAATCCGGTACGCCTTCCGGAATCGATAGGGTATAATCCGTGTCGCAAAGACCAAATACATGGTTTGCAGATTTCTAGTAGGATGAAATTGCGAGACAAAGCCTTCGAAAGGAGGAGGCAAACCATGTGGGAAAACATTGCACAGCTAAACAAGGAAGGAATCAAGGGGCAGCTCAAGAAGTTGGTGCGGGGCGGCATAGAGAAAACTTTCAATGAACTGCTGGCGGCCGAGGCGGAGAAACGCACACAGGGTGCCGGTATGAGCGCAATGAGCGGCGTCAGGGCTACCGCAACGGCCACTACAATCGCAATCTGACCACCACTTTCGGGGGAAGTTACCCTGAAGGCGCTCAAACCCAGGGAGATTCTTTTAAAAACGCCGTCATTGAACGGTTGAACCGGGAGACCCGCCGCCGTACCCGCGTAGTAGGGCCGTCTCCTGGACGGCAACTCCGCCCTCGCGTCGGTCTGTGCCCGGCTACGCCATGGCGCCGGTACCTAACGGGGTAACAAGAAGCACCTGAACATGAAGCACCTGGAAATAGCCCTTGAAGGTGCCCTATAGCCAGCTGGCTTCGTCTATTCCCAAAGCCTGTATAATTTTTCGCGAAAAACCCTTGAGCCTATCCCGGAAAGCTCCGCCAGGGGCTCCTCGCCCCTGGCGCTAAGGGGAAATGGCCCACCTTGGAACGCCATCCTCGCTGGCGCGGTATCGAGGAAACGGCCTTTGGTCAAGGAATGGCAGGCGGGAGAGATGCGCTGAAATGAGGGTGGGGCTACAGGTCTTTGGCGGTGAAGATTTTTATGGAAAGCCAGGCCGATAAGGCCAGCGATAGAGGCGCGGCTAGGGCAACCAACAGGAGTAGGCTTTGATCCGTCCAACCTGCGCTTTGGGGCGCTACAGTCCCTAGGCCGCCTAGTGCGCCGCCCGCTGCGGCTAGCGCTACGATTAGCCACATGCGCCCTTTTTCCGCGCCGAATTTGAACATTAAGGGCATACTGACGCTCTGCATCACAAGGCCGATACACAGGAAAATAGCCCCGCTGAGCAGCGCGTCCCCTCCCCAAGGCGATCCCGTCGCGCCGGCGGCTATCCCTTCTACCGCCAACGCCACCAGCACCGAGGCCAAAGTACATGCCCCGCCCAGCGCGTATTTGCACAGGACAACCTGCTTTCGGGACACCGGCAGTGCTCCCGCCAGCCGGGTCCAACCGCATTGGTCGTCCCCGGACAGGACGCTGATTGGGATGAGTCCCGAGTAAATGACCGCCATCAGTGGGCAGGATCTGCTGGGCAACCCGCACAGCACCATCAGCACCAGAAAGATCCAGTATTGCCGCATCAGCGTATAGGCGTCCTTGAATAGAAGCCCCCTCATGATTCTTCCCCCTTTGCCATCAGAAGCATGATATCCTCCAGCGCCGCTCGGTCTAGCGGGATGCCGTCAGGGGCCAGAGCCCGGCGCAATAGGGCCCGAACCTGGTATTTGTCCCGCCGTGCGCCCACCACCGCAGCCTTGTCTAGGTTTTCGTATTGCTGGAACGTTAGCATTGCCAGGGCGTAGTCCTCTTCCAACGCCTCCTTTTCTGCGCAGAAGGCCAGGCGGCCTTGATGCAGAAAAGCCACGTAATCGCTTAGCTTTTCGATATCGCTGACGATATGACTGCTGATGAGCACCGAATGGGTCTCCTCCCGGGTGAATTCCATGAGCAGGTCTAAAATCTCGTCCCGTACCATGGGATCTAGGCCGCTGGTGGGCTCGTCCAGAATCAGCAGCCGGGCCTGATGGCTGAGCGCCGTGGCCAGGGACAGCTTCATTTTCATACCTCGGGAGTACGCCTTAAAGGGCTTGTCTGGCGCCAGGGCGAACCGGCGGCACAGTTGGAAAAAATCTGCCGACCGCCAGTTTGGATAGATACCGGAAAAGGTTTTATCCACCTGGGCTAGGTGAAATTGGGGCGGAAAGGCGGCTTCGTCCAGCGCCACCCCTGTCTGGGCCTTGGCCTGCAAAAATTGGGGCGACTCGCTGTCCGCGTCCAGCAGGCGCACCTGGCCCCGATCCGCCCGGCATAGCCCCAGCAGCAGCCGGATCAGGGTAGTTTTACCCGCGCCGTTTTCTCCCACTAGTCCCAGAATACAGCCCTGAGGCAGGGCTAGGCTCACGTCCTCCAGAGCGAACTTACCCTGGCGTTTGGTCACATGGCTCACTTCCAGTGCGTTCACGGTTCTTCCTCCTTTAACAAGCTCAGCATGGCCGCCAGTTCCCCGTCGCTCATGTTTAGCTGCCTGGCCAGCCGCCGGGCTTCCGATAGATGGCCCTCGATGGCTTTGAGGTATTCTTCCCGCACCAGCTCCAGGTCCGGCTGGGCCACGAAGCAGCCCTTGCCCGGCATGGTGTACAGGTAGCCCTCCCGCTCCAGCTCGTCATAGGCCCGCTTGGTGGTGATCACGCTGATGCGCAGGTCTTTGGCCAGGGCGCGGATAGAAGGCAACGCCGATCCTGGCGGCAGCGCTCCGGACAGGATTTGCGCTTTCAGCTGTTGGCTGATCTGCTCGTAAATGGGACCTTCCGCGTTGCGGATTACGATGTTCATTCCCGTCACCCCCCAAACCGTTCATATACAGTATATACAGATAGAACGATTTTGTCAAGGGAGAACCGCCCTGGCCGGGATTTTTTACTGCAAGATAAAACATCTTGCTGGGCGGTATGCTATAATCTAGAGTGCGAGAATGGGTTGGAGGTCATGTAATGAAGCGAATCGTACTGACCGGTGGCGGGACAGCCGGACATGTGACGCCCAATTTGGCGCTGATCCCTCCTTTGCAGGCCCAGGGCTGGGACGTGCATTACATCGGTTCGGAGCAGGGGATCGAAAGGGAACTGATATCCCAGCTGCCGGGGGTGACGTATCACGCCGTGGCCACGGGAAAATTGCGCCGGTATGCGGATCTGAAAAACTTCACCGATCCCTTTCGAGTGTTGAAGGGCGTGGGCCAATGCGTGGGGCTGATGGGGCGCTTGCGGCCACAGATCGTATTCGCTAAGGGCGGCTTTGTCTCCGTGCCCGTAGTGTACGGCGCCCGGATGCGGGGCGTGCCCGTGCTGCTTCACGAGTCCGACATGACGCCGGGGCTGGCCAACCGCCTGTCGGTTCCCTTCGCCCAGAAGCTGCTGTGTACGTTCCCCGAGGCGGCCAAGATGGCCGGGCACAAGGGGCTCCACGTGGGCACGCCCCTGCGGCCCGAGCTGTTTTCCGGCAAGCGGGAGGAAGGGCTGCGGCGCTTCGGCCTGAAGGATGACCGGCCGGTGCTGATGGTGGTGGGGGGCTCCACCGGGGCCCAGGCCATCAACCGGGCGCTGCGCGCCGCCTTGCCTCAGCTGCTGGAGTGCTTTCAGGTGCTCCACCTGTGCGGCAAGGGCAACCTGGACGTGTCCCTGGAGGGCACGCCCCGGTATTGCCAGAGGGAATACCTCACCGACGAGATGCCCGACGCCTACGCCGCGGCGGACATTCTGGTGTCCCGGGCGGGCAGCAATACCCTCAGCGAGATCCTGGCCCTCAACAAGCCTTCCCTGCTCATCCCCTATCCCAAGACGGCCAGCCGGGGCGACCAGATCCTCAACGCCCAATCCTTTGAGCAGCGGGGCCTGGCCCGGGTGCTCTACCAGGAGGACATGACCCCCGAGGTGCTGCTGCGCCGGGTGGTGGAGGTCTACAGGGAGCGGGGCGAGCTCATCGACGCCATGGAAAAGGAGCCCTCCTCCGACGGGCTGGGCAACGTACTCAAATACATCAACCAATACGCGAAAAAAGCCTGAGCGCCATGGGCGGGAACGCGGCAGCGTTCCCGCCCGTTTCCCAGGGAGAACAGCGCCGCGGCGCCGCTGCCCGCCGCTCCTTGGGAGCCGGGCAGGGGTGTCCCTGGTGAAATGGTGGAAAGGTGGGAAGGATGTATCGGGTTTTTTTGGTGGAGGACGACCAGGTGATCGCCCAGGCCGTCAAGGCCCGGCTGGAAGCCTGGGACATGCAGGTGCAGTGTGCCGGCGATTTTCAGGATGTGCTGGGACAATTCGTCCGGTTCGATCCCCATCTGGTGCTCATGGACGTCAAACTGCCCTATTTCAGCGGTTACCATTGGTGCGCCCAGATTCGGACCTGCTCCGGGGCGCCGGTGGTATTTTTGTCCTCCGCGTCGGACAACATGAATATCCTGATGGCCTTGAGTATGGGCGGGGACGACTTCATCGCCAAGCCCTTCGACCTGGACGTGCTGGTGGCCAAGGTGCAGGCCACCCTGCGCCGGGCCTACGACCTGGGCAGGACCCGGCCCCTGCTGGAGCATCGGGGGGCGGTGCTGGACCTGGGTGAGGCCACCCTGAGCTATCAGGGAAAGACGGTTTCCCTGACCAAGAACGACTTGCGCATCCTCCAAACGCTGCTGGAGCGCAAGGGCCAGGTGGTATCCCGGGCCCAGCTGATGGAAAAACTGTGGAATACCGACTGCTTCATCGATGACAACACCCTCACCGTCAGCGTAGCCCGGCTGCGGCGCAAGCTGGAGGAGATGGGATTGGAGGATTTCATCCTCACCCGCAAGGGATTGGGGTATATGGCGCCATGATCCTGAAAGCATACTTGAAAAAGCGCCTGAAGCTGCTGGCGCTGTTGTGCGCCTTCGCCTTGATCTTCGCCCTGGTGCTGTGGGCCAGCGCCTTGCCCGCCGGGGCGGTGGGCTATGCCGCCCTTTTGTGCGCCGCCCTGGGCCTGCTGGCGGGAACGCTGGATTTTTTCGCCTTTTGCCGCGCCCACCGGGCCTTGGCCGACATGAGAGGCCGGGTGAGCGTGAGCCTGGATGGGCTGCCCCAGACCGGGGATTTTATCCAGGCCGATTGGCGGGCCCTGGTCCTGGAGGCGCACCAGGCCTGCCGGGCGGCGGAGGAAAGGGCTGCGGCCCAGCGGCGAGAGGCGGACGACTACTATACCCTGTGGGCCCACCAGATCAAGACCCCCATTGCCGCTCTGGAGCTGTTGCTCCAGGACCCCCAGGGTCCCCACGTCCAGGCCCTGGCGGCGGAGCTGGTCAAGGTAGAGCAGTACGTGGACATGGCCCTGAACTTCATGCGCCTGGAGGGGGAGGGCAGCGACTTGGTCATCAGCCGCTGCGCCCTGGCCCCCATCGTCAAGGCCGCGGTGCGCCGGTACGCCCGGCTGTTCATCCTGAAGGGGATTCGCCTGGAGCTGGGCAGCCTGGAGGGGGAAGCCCTCACCGACGGCAAGTGGCTGGGTTTCGCCCTGGAGCAACTGATTTCCAACGCGGTCAAGTACACGCCTTCCGGGGGCCATGTGCGGATATGGGTCCAGGAGGGACCGGCGGTGCTGGTGGAGGACGACGGCCCCGGCATCCCGCCCCAAGATTTGCCCCGGGTGTTCGACCGGGGCTATACCGGCCTGGCCGGCCGCACCGGCGCCCGCTCCACCGGCATCGGCCTGTACCTTACCCGCAAGGCCCTGACCGCCCTGGGCCATACCGTGTCCCTGTCCTCCCAGCCCGGCCATGGCGTCTGCGCCAGGATAGACCTGTCGGTCAAGCCCCTGGACCCGGACTGAAGCCGGGCCCGGCCCAGGCCCCCGCCATCCCCCTGATGGCCTCTAAAATCTTTCATCAGGCAGCCCTGCGCCTCCCGGCATCCTTACCGCATTGTAAGGTTGGCCGGGATTTTGTAAGGCGGATCGCGGGAAAAGGGGTAGAAACTGCGGTATACTGAGGTTGTTGCAAAAGGAGGGAAGACCATGACTATCCTTGAGGTAAACAATCTCAAAAAGGTATACGCCACCCGGCTGGGCGGCCAGAAGGTGGCGGCGCTGGCCAACGTGTCCTTTTCGGTGGAGGCGGGGGAATTTGTGGCCATCATGGGGGAGTCGGGGGCTGGGAAAACCACCCTGCTCAACATTCTGGCCATGCTGGACAAGCCCACCGGCGGCTCGGTAATCCTGGGCGGCCGGGATGTAAACCGGATCGGAGAAAAGGAGATGAGCGCCTTTCGCCGGGAAAATTTGGGGTTCGTCTTTCAGGATTTCAACCTGCTGGACACCTTCAGCGTCAAGGACAACGCCCTGCTGCCCCTGGTGCTGGGAGGAATGCCCTACAGCCAGATGGAGGAAAGGATCTATCCCCTGGCCCGCCGCCTGGGCATCAACGATATCCTGAACAAATTCCCCTACGAGATTTCCGGCGGCCAGAAGCAGCGCTGCGCCATCGCCCGGGCACTGATCACCCAGCCCCAGCTGGTGCTGGCCGACGAGCCCACCGGCGCCCTGGATTCAAGGGCCGCCCAGAGCCTGCTGGAGCTGTTCGAGCAAATCAACCGGGAGGGGCAAACCATCCTGATGGTCACCCACTCCCTCAAGGCGGCCAGCCACGCCGGGCGGGTGTTGTTCATCAAGGACGGGGAGGTCTTTCACCAGCTGTACCGGGGCGGACAGAGCCAGGACAAGTTTTATCAGCGCATCGCCGACGCTCTCACCCTGCTGGCGACGGGAGGGCGGGATCATGACTAAACTGCTGTACGCCCGGATGGGCCGGGACAACCTGCGCCGGAATTACCGGCTCTATCTTCCCTACCTGCTGGCCTGCGGGGGCACGGTGGCGATGTACTATATTCTCAGCGCCCTGGCCTTCGGCGACGTGATCGGCCAGGAAGGGCTGAGCTTTGGCACCCAGTATCTGAAGGTCATGATGGAGATGGGCCTGTACGTGGTAGGGCTGTTCGCCTGCGTCTTTTTGTTCTATACCCACGCCTTTTTGACCAAGGGCCGCCAGCAGGAGTTCGGGCTTTACAACATCCTGGGCATGGAAAAGCGGCATATCGGCCGGATGATGTTTTACGAAACCCTGTACGCCTATCTGATCAGCCTGGCCGGCGGGGTGGCGGGGGGCGCGCTGCTGACCAAGCTGCTGGCGCTGTTTGCCCTGCGGCTGATGCGCATGGAGGGGGATGCCGCCCTGACCATCCAGTGGCAGGCGGTGGCGTCCACAGCGGCCCTGTTCGGGGGCATCTTCGCCCTGACCTGGCTGCGGGATCTGCTGGCCATCCACCTGTCCAGCCCGGCCCAGCTGCTACGGGGCGGGCAGGCCGGGGAAAAGGAGCCCAGGGCCCGCTGGCTGCTCGCCCTGTTGGGGCTGGCCTTTCTGGGAAGCGGCTACGCCCTGGCCCTGTTGTGCAGCCAGCCAGTAACCGCGTTGCTGATGTTTTTTCCCGCGGCGGCGCTGGTGGTGCTGGGCACCTATTGCCTATTCACCTGGGGCAGCGTGGCGCTGGTCAAGCTGCTGCGCAAGAACAAGGCTTACTATTATCAGCCCAACCACTTCATCTGCGTATCGGGGATGATGTACCGCATGAAGCAGAACGGGGTGGGCCTGGCCAACATCTGCATCCTGTGTACCATGGTGCTGGTGATGCTGTCCAGCACCGTGTCCCTGTACGCCGGGGTGGAGGATTCGGTGGCGCGGGCCCTGCCCCGGCAGGTGAACCTGTGGGTGGAGGTGGAGCAGGATCTATCCGGCCTGGAGGCTGCCCGGGACCAGGCCCTGGAGGAGGCGGGCCTGACCATGACCCGGCCCCTGAGCTATCACTGCCTCAGCCTGGAAACCCTGGCCCAGGGCGAGCGCTTTCAGGCGGTTCCCGGCGCCATGGAGCAGTCCTCCTATGTGCTGTCCTTCCTCCCCCTGGAGGAAGTGGCCGGGCAGCTGGAGGACGCGGCCTTAGAGCCCGGCCAGGCGCTGATCCAGGTGTGCCAGGGCCAGTACGCCGGGGAGCGCCTGGAGGTGCTGGGCCATACCTTCCAGATCGTGGGCCAGGCAGCGCTGGACTTCGACCCCGGCGCGTCCGGCCATGCCTCGGGGGGCGGACGCATCACCCTGGTGGTGGCGGATCGAGAGACGCTGCGGAATTTGCAGGCGGCCCATCGCCAGGCGGCGGGGAAGGCCGCAGCCTCTATCTTCACCCTGTGCGCCTTCGACCTGCCGGCCCAGGAGGCAAACCAGCTTCCCCTGGCCCAGCGCCTTTCGGAATTGGCGGAGGGGAGCCAGGTCTCCACCGCCTATCAGACCTGCCGGGACGCCTATGAACTCTACGGCAGCCTGTTCTTCGTGGGGCTGCTGCTGGGTACGCTGTTCGTCATGGGGGCGGTGCTCATCATGTACTACAAACAGCTGAGCGAGGGCTATCAGGACCGCCGCCGCTTTCAGATCATGCGCAACGTGGGCCTGGAGCTGGAACAGATCCGCCAGGCCATCCGAAGCCAGGTGCTCATCGTCTTCTTCCTGCCCCTGATGGCGGCAGCGATGCACATCGCCTTCGCCCTGCCCATGATCATGCGCATGTTCTCCACCCTGTCCCTCACCAACGCGGGGGTGTTCCTCACCACCACCGCCGCGTCCCTGGCCCTGTTCGCCCTGTTCTACGCCCTGGTGTATGCCCTCACCGCCCGCGCCTACTACCGCATCGTGTCCGGATAAAGGGCTACCCGGCCGCCTCCCCCGCACCGCGCCCATCCCCGCCGGCAGCGCCCGGCCTCCGGCGCCAGCCCTATCTCTCGAGTAAAGAATTACAGACTTTGGAATTTTCCCGCCAAAACCCATTGACAACCCGCCATCCCTGTGCTATACTAATCCCTGTTGCGGAAAGCCGCAAAACGTCTGGGTGTGGCGCAGTTTGGTAGCGTGCTTGAATGGGGTTCAAGAGGCCGGAGGTTCAAATCCT
>DSLFC04102__coassemble_1491_pt1 | contig 13327 bp, 15 predicted proteins | sample DSLFC04102__metabat2_low_PE_004 | metagenome-assembled genome bin DSLFC04102
AGGGGAAGGTCCCCATAGCCGGGACTGAAACGGCTGGTGAGGCTTAGGCCGGGGGCCGGGGGCGTCAGGCCCTGGCACAACCGGTCCAGCTCCCACTCCAGCCGGGCGCTGAGGGCGGCTTGGGCCGCCGCGCCCTGGGTGAGACCCGCCAGGGATTGGCGCTTGAGCAGCAGGTCGCCCTGGACCCCCAGGGTGCCGCCGATGAGCACGCCCTGACGGCAGCCGGCCAGGTGCCGGGCCAGGCCGCGGCCGGGAACCGGCACGCCGTCCACCAACAGCGCCTCCCCCTGAAAGGAGAAGGCGCAGGGCCGGGTAAGGCTATGGAAGGGCGGGGCCTCCGCCAGGGCCACCGCTTCCCGAAGGGCCTGCTCTGCCGGTTCGGGCCAGGGCCCTGGGCCCATGCCCATCAGCCGGGCGGCCTCGTCTATCAGGCGCACGGAAAGATCTCCGACAGGTTCTTCATGATCCCGCCCGCAATCATGGGCTTGTTCATGGTGTACAGGTGGATGTGGGAGACGCCGTTGGCCACCAGGTCGATGATCTGGTCGGTGGCATAGGCGATGCCCGCCTGGGCCATGGCCGCCGGATTGTCCTGGAACCGGTCCACGATGGCCCGGAACCGGGCCGGCAGGCTGGTGCCCGACAGCTTCACGATGCGGCCGATCTGCCGGGCGTTGGTCACCGGCATGATCCCCGCCACCACCGGCACGTCCACGCCCTTTTTCAGCAGGCGAAACATGAAGTTGTACAATATATTATTGTCGAAGAACATCTGGGTGGTGAGAAAGGCGCAGCCGCTGTCCACCTTGTGCCTCAAATAGTCCAGGTCCTTGTCCATGCAGGGAGATTCGGGGTGCCCTTCCGGATAACACGCGCCGCCCACGCAGAAATCCCCCCGGGACAGGATGTGGGCAGTGAGCTGGCTGGCGTGGGCGAACTGCCCCGAGGGGCCCTCGGGGGGCACGTCCCCCCGCAGGGCCAGCACGTTTTGGATGCCGGCGGCTTGAAGCTGGTCCAGCGTCTGGTCGATGGCGGACCGGGCGGCGCCCATGCACACCAAGTGGGCCAGGGCGGGTACGCCCTCCCCCTGGGCGGCCTGGGCCACCTCCAGGGTATGGCCGCCAGTGGACCCCGCCGCGCCGTTGGTGACGCTGATAAAGGCGGGGCGCAGCCGGGCGGTCTCCCTTACGATAGGCAGGGCGTCAGCCAGGGGCTGGTGGGCCTTGGGTGGGAACAACTCGCAGGAGAGCGTGCCCCGCCCGCTGTTGAGCAAATCGATAATCTTCATGCGTTATACGCTAAAGCGATAGATGGTGGTGGTGTCGTAGCGGCGGCCGGCGCGCAGCACCGGGGAGGGGAAGTTGGGGTGGTTGATGGCGTCGGGATAGTTCTGGGTTTCCAGGCACAGTCCCTCCCGCTGGCCATAGATGTGGCCGCATTTGGCCACGTTCACCCCTTGCAGGCTGTTGCCGGTATAGAACTGCACCCCGGGCTGGTCGGTATCCACCGTCATGCGGATGCCGGTGCTGGGGGCGTATACGCTGGCCACTTGCCGCAGCCCCGCGCCGTTGAGGCAGAAGTTATGGTCGTAACCGTTGCCGCAGGTCATCTGCTGGTCGCTGGCCTGGTGGGCCAGGCCGTCGCCCAGACGGATGGGCTTGCGCAGGTCGAAGGGGGTGCCGTCCACCGGGCGCAGCTCGCCGGTAGGGATGCAGTCCTGGTCCACCACGGTGAACCGGTCCGCGGCGATCATGATCTCATGGTCCAATACGTCCCCGCTGCCCTCACCCGCCAGGTTGAAGTAGGCGTGGTTGGTCAGGTTGCATAGGGTGTCCCGGTCGCACAGGGCGGCGTAGTGAATGGACAGGGCGTTGTCCTCGGAGAAGGCGTAGGTCACCTTGACCCGCAGGGTGCCGGGATAGTTTTCCTCTCCGTCGGGGCTTACGTACTCCAGCACCAGCTGGCCCGATTCGGGCAGCATGGTGGCGCTCCACAGCTTGCGGTCGAAACCCTCGGTCCCGCCGTGGAGGTGATGCCCGTGGGAGTTGGCGTTCAGGTGCAGCGCCCGCCCGTCCAGCTGGCATTGGCCCCGGTTGATCCGGTTGCCCACCCGACCGATAAGGGCGCCCAAATAGCCCTTGTTGGGGTAGTAGCCCTGAATCTGGCCGTACCCAAGCAATACGTCGGTCAGCTTGCCCTCCCGGTCCGGCACCTTCAGGGATACCAGGGTGCCGCCCAAGTCGGAAATGGAAACGCTGGCCCCCGCTTTGTTGGTTAGGGTATACAGCGCCGCCTCCCGCCCGTCCGGCAAACGCCCGAACGCGCTCTTCTCCATGGTCATGCGGTTCACTCCTTTGCCCAATTTATCTGTTATTTATTATCATACTGCATTTTCACCCTTTTTTCAAGCCCCGGGAAAGGATATGGGCGGGAGGAATTCCGGCCGGACGGGGGTTCTGCCCTCACGCCGGCAACGGGCCGCGCCCAATGAAAGAGCCGTGCCCCGCCTACCAGGCGGGGCACGGCAGGGATTCCGGTCAGGTAGCCAGCCAACTGAGGCCTATGCAGCCGCTGCCCAAATGTGCGCCCAGCACCGGGCCCACCCGGCGGCACTCCACCTGCCGGCCCTGCTGGAGCAGTTGTTTTTCCAGGTCGCCGGCCGCCTCGGTGGCCAGAAAATGGGACACCACCAATAAGCCCTGGGCTCCTTCGGCAAAGCTGGTCAGGCGGCGCATCTGGTCGATCTTGCCCCGAGCCACGCCTACGGATACCACGGCGCCCTCCCGCACCGCCAGCAGGGGCTTGATGTTGAGGATGGTGGAGATGGAGCTCTTCACGTTGCCCAGCCGTCCGCTGCGGCGCAGGGGGGTCATGTCGTCCACGGAGAAATAGGTGCGGCCCTTTTCCCGCAAGGCGATCATCTCCGCCTCCACCTTTTCCAGGGATTCCCCGGCCTGAACCATGGCGCAGGCGCGGCGGATGAGCAGGTACAGCCCGGCGCAGGTGGACAGGGAGTCCACCACCCGGATGGGCCCGCCCAGTTCCCGGGCGGCCAGCACCGCGTTGGCGCAGGTGCCGCTGAGGCGGGAGGACATGGGCAGGCACAGCACCTCAAATCCCGCCCGGCGCAGCCGGGAGAAGGTGGCGTGGAAGGCGGAAAGGGCGGCCTGAGAGGTATGGATGGTGCCCATATACCGCTTCACCATCTGTTCGCAGTCGTCGTTTTCCTCGATATTGCCCTCGCTGATGCTGGCCCCGCCCTCCAAACTATAGCTCATGGGCACGACCACCACGCCCAGCCGTGCCGCCTCCTCGTGGGTCAGATACGCCGTGGAATCGGTTACGATGGCGATCATACGGAAAGCCCTCCGATCTTGCGGAATTTCTGATAGCGGTGCTCCAAAAGCGCCTGAGCGCTCATGGCGCGGTATTGCTCAAAGGTCCGGGGCAGCGCCTCTTTCAGCCAGCCGAAGGGATCGGTTTCGGGGATTATCTCCTCGATGATGCCCAGCTCCCGCAGGTCCTGGGCGGTGAGCTTTAAACAGGCCGCCGCCTGGGCCGCCTTGCCCGCGTCCTTCCACAGGATGCTGGCCGCGCCCTCGGGGGAAATGACCGAATAATAGGCGTTTTCCAGCATCCACACCTGATCGGCCACGGCCAGGGCCAAAGCGCCGCCGGAGCCGCCCTCCCCGATCACCACCGACACCACCGGGACGGCCAGCTCCATCAGCCGGCTCAGGCTTTCCGCGATGGCCTGGCCCTGGCCCCGCTCCTCGGCGCCGATGCCGCAGAAAGCGCCGGAGGTGTCCACCAGGCACAGCACCGGCCGGTGGAATTTCTCCGCCTGCTCCATCAGCCGCAGCGCCTTGCGGTAGCCCTCGGGATGGGCCGAACCGAAATTGCGGCGCACCTTGTCCTGGGTGTCCACCCCTTTTTCGATGGCCAGCACCGTCACCGGCTTGCCCGCCATATAGCCGATGCCGCCGATCACCGCCGGGTCGTCGCCGTAGCGCCGGTCGCCGTGGAGCTCCACAAAGCCCTGGAGCAGCGCCTCAATATAGGCCTTGGCGGTGGGCCGCCCCTTGGCCCGGGCGGCCTGCACCCGATCATATGCGTTCACCAAGCCGCCTCCTTTCCATGCAAGCGCAGCAGGTGGGCCAGGGTGTCCCGCAGCTGCCGCCGGTCGCAAATCAAGTCCACAAACCCCTTTTCCAACAGGAATTCCGCCCGCTGAAAGCCCTGGGGCAATTTCTGGCGGATGGTCTGCTCGATGACCCGGGGTCCGGCAAAGCCCACCAGGGCGCCGGGCTCGGCAATGGTAATATCCCCCTCCATGGCGAAGGAGGCCATGACCCCGCCGGTGGTGGGATCGGTAAGCACCGCCAGGTACAAGAGGCCCGCCTGGCCGTGGCGGCCCACCGCGCCGCTGGTCTTGGCCATCTGCATCAGGGAAATCATGCCCTCCTGCATCCGCGCCCCGCCGGACACGGTAAAGCCCACCACAGGCAGCCCTTGGCGGGTGGCCGCCTCGAACAGCCGGGTGATCTTCTCGCCCACCGCCGCGCCCATGGAGCCCATCATAAAGGCCGGTTCCATGGCGAACAGGGCGGCGCTGATGCCGTCCACCTTGCCTATGCCGGTGATGACGCCCTCGGCCTCGCCGCTGGCCTTGCGGGCCTTGTCCAGCTTGTCCGCATAATCGGGGAAATCCAGGGGATTGCCCCCGGCCAGCCCGGCGTCCATCTCCTGAAAGCTGTCCGGGTCGCAGATCAGGGCCAGGCGCTTACGGGCGCCCAGGCGCAGGTGATGGCCGCACTTGGGGCACACGTAGCAGCTGGCGGGCAGATCGTCCTGGGCCAGCATGGCCCGGCAGGAAGGGCAATTGGAGAAGAGCTGCTGGGGCACCGAGGGGGCGTGGCCCGTGGTGGCGCCCTCCAGGTCCTCCAGCTGGTTGTGGGGTTTGCGAAATAGGTTGCGGGGTAGCATTTATCTCACCGCCCGTTCAAAAAACTCGTGGTGTAGCTGCCGTCTTCAAAGGCGGGCTCGCCGGTCAAATCGGCCTGCATCCAGCCGGTGTGCTCCACGCCCTCGATCACCATCTCGCACAGGGCCGCCCGCATCTTGCGGATGGCCTCGGGCCGGGTGGGGGCATGGACGATCAGCTTGCCGATCATGGAATCGTAAAAAGGCGGCACCACGTAATCCTGGTACAGCGCGGTATCGAAGCGCACCCAGGGCCCGCCGGGGATGTGCAGCAGGGCGATGCGGCCGCAGCTGGGCTTAAAGTGGTCCTGGGGATTTTCCGCGTTGATGCGGCACTCGATGGCGTGGCCCCGCAGGTGAATGTCCTGCTGGGTAAAGGGCAGCTCGATGCCCGCCGCCACCCGAATCTGCCACTTCACCAGGTCGATGCCGGTGACCATCTCGGTAACCGGGTGCTCCACCTGCAGCCGGGTGTTCATCTCCATGAAGTAGAACTGCTTGTCCTGGGTGAGCAGGAATTCCACCGTGCCTACGCCCTCGTAGTTCACCGCCTTGGCCGCCCGCACCGCCGCTTCCAGCATCTTTTCCCGCAGCGCCGGGTCCACTGCCGGAGAGGGGCTCTCCTCGATCAGCTTTTGGTTGCGCCGCTGCATGGAGCATTCCCGCTCCCCCAAACTGACCACATGGCCGTGCTGGTCGCACAGCAGCTGCACCTCGATGTGCTTCACGTTTTCCAGCAGCTTTTCCAGGTACATTTTGCCGTCGCCGAAGGCGCTCAGCGCCTCGGAGGAGGCCGCCTGATAGGCCCGGACCAATTCCCCGGGGCCGTCCACCCGGCGAATGCCCCGGCCGCCGCCCCCTGCCCGGGCCTTGATCAGCAGGGGAAAGCCGATGCGCCGGGCCTGCTCCGCCAGGTCCTTTTCGTCCTCAATCACCCCGGAGCCGGGAATCACCGGCACCCCGGCCTCCACCATGGTGCGCCGGGCCTCGTCCTTGTCCCCCATCCGGGCGATCACCTGGTCCGAGGGACCGATGAACTTGATGCGGCACTGCTGGCACAGCCGGGCGAACCGGGGGTTCTCCGACAGCAGCCCGTAGCCCGGATGGATGGCCTGAGCCCCGGTGACCATGGCCGCCGACAGTATCGACTCCATGTTCAGGTAGCTCTGGGCCGCCGCCGCCGGACCCACGCACACGCTCTCGTCGGCCAGGGAAACGTGTAGCGCGTCCCGGTCGGCTTCGGAAAACACCGCTACCGTGGACACGCCCATCTCCTTGCAGGCCCGAATGACCCGAATGGCCACTTCGCCCCGGTTGGCAATCAGAATTTTGGGAAACACGCCGCTTCCTCCTACCTCGTCGTTGGGTCGGGGCACCGCCCCTGGGGCTTATGGGATCGCGCCCCGCCCTGGGGCTGAGGGGATTGTCCCGCCCCTGGGGCCTATGGAGTCCCGCCCGGTCCAGCAATTTATGGGATTGCGCCCCGCCCTGGGTCCGGCGGGATTGGGTCCCCACCCATGATGGGGGGCATAGCTGAGGCGCGGTCCGGCTTCAGGTCAGGATGAAGGAACACTCGCCACCGGCGCACAGTTCCTCGCCCACCCAGGCCTCGGCCTTGACCACGTAGACCGAGAGCTTGTGGCGCACCAGCTGGCTGCGCACCGTTACCTGGTCGCCGGGGCGCACCAGGCGGCGGAAGCGCATCTTGTCGATGCCCGCGTAATAGGCGTTTTTGCCCTTTAGCGCCTGGCCCAGCAGCAGGCAGCTGGCCTGGGCCATGATCTCGCACAGCACCACGCCGGGTACCACCGGGTTGCCGGGGAAGTGGCCGTCCAGGAACCACTCGTCTCCCCGCACCCGGTAGCTGCCCTGGGCGCTGTCCTCCGCCTCCAGCCAGGCGCTGTCCAGCAGCAGCATCCGGCCCCGGTGGGGCAATATGTCCATCAGCGCCTCCCGGTCGAAGCGCTTCTTATTCTCCTCCATGCTCTACCATCCCTTCAGCACAGCTTAAACAGCGTCTGGCCGTATTCCACCACTTCGCCGGTGCGCACGCACACGTCGGCCACCTCTCCGTCCCGGTCGGCCACGATTTCGTTCATCAGCTTCATGGCCTCGATGATGCACAGCACGTCGCCCTTTTTCACCTTGCTGCCTACCGACACGAAGGGGGGCGCGTCGGGGGCGGGGGCGGCGTAGAACACGCCCACCAGGCTGGCCTTCACCTCGTACACCTTGTTAAAGTCGATGGGCGAATCGGGCTTGCTCCCGGTCCCTTCCGCCGCCGCAGGGGCGGGAGCGGGGGCCTGGGCTGGAGCGGTGCCCAGGGGCGCGCCAGTTCCGCTCTTGAGGCGGATGTGGGTCTCCCCCTCGGTGATCTCCAACGCGGTCAACCCGCATTCCTTGACGATTTGGGCCAGCTCCCGTATCTGCTTGATGTTCATGCATACCTCCGCAGCGCCACCGCGCCGTTATGCCCGCCAAAGCCCAGGGACACCGACAGGGCGTCCGCGCACTGGATGGGATGGGCGGCGCTTCCGGGCAGGTAGTTCAGGTCGCAGTCCGGGTCGGGCTGCTCCAGGTGGATGGTGGGGGGCAGCAGCCCCTCCTTCAGGGCCAAGGCGCTGGCGATCAGCTCTACCGCCCCCGCCGCGCCCAGCATGTGGCCGGTCATGGACTTGGTGGAGCTGATGTAGGCCCGGCGGGCCCCATCCTCGCCCAATGCCTTCTTGATGGCCAGGGTTTCGGCGCTGTCGTTGAGGGGGGTGCCGGTGCCGTGGGCGTTGATGTACAGCGGGCCCTCAAGGCCCCCGGCCTCCTGAAGGGCCAGGGCGATGGCCTGAGCGCCGCCCTCCGCCTGGGGGTCCGGCGCGGTGATGTGATGGGCGTCGCAGGTGTTGCCGTAGCCCACCACCTCGCAGTAGATCTTGGCGCCGCGCTTCAGGGCGTGCTCCAGCTCCTCCAGCACCAGGATGCCCGCGCCTTCCCCCATGACGAACCCGGCCCGCCGCCGGTCGAAGGGCAGCGAAGCGGCCTGGGGGTCCTGGGCCTCGGTGAGGGCCTTCATGTTGGTGAACCCAGCTACCGCCAGGGCGTTGACGGTGGCCTCCGCGCCCCCCGCCAGGATGCCGTCGGCATAGCCGTATCGGATGGCCCGGTAGGCCTCCCCCACGGTGTGGGTGGAGGTGGCGCAGGCGGTGACCACCGGCAGGCAAGGCCCCTTGGCCCCGTACCGGATGGCGATATTGCCTGCGGCGATATTGGCGATCATCATGGGGATGAACAGGGGGGATACCCGCCCCGGTCCCCGGGAGAGCAGCTTTTCGTGCTCGGCCATGAAGGTGGTCATGCCGCCGATGCCGCTACCCACGTACACCCCCAGCCGCTGGGGCTGGAACGCGCCCTCCACGCCGCTGTCCTGGGCGGCCTGGGCCGCCGCCGCCATGGCAAACTGGGTATACAGGTCCATCCGCCGGGCCTCGCCCCGGTCGATGCCGTAGCGTTCCGGCGAAAAGTCCTTCACCTCCGCCGCCAGGCCCACTTTGAATCCCGCCGCGTCGAAGCGGGTGATGGGCCCTATGCCGCACCGGCCCTGGCACAGCCCGTCCCAGAAGGCGGCTACGTCGCCGCCTATGGGCGTTACCGCGCCCACTCCGGTGATAACCACTCGTTTCACAAGCATTCCTCCCCTTGGAAGTATGGGATGCCCACCGCTCCGGGGCCCGGGAATCCGCTTCCCTCACCGGGCCCGGTGCGCCGCCGGGGCTGGACCAGGGCGGTCCTTCGCGCCCTGGGCTTTCCATCCCCGGCGGGATGGGGTCTGTATCCCAGCGTCATGGGCTTTTTGTCCCCGGCACGGCGGGGCCTAAATTCCCCAGCATCATGGGCTTTCTGTCCCCGGCGCGGCGGGGCCTGAACCCCCCGGCGCCATGGAGTTTCCCGTCCTGGGCTACATGCCCCCGTCCACCCGCAGCACCTGGCCAGTGATGTACCCGGCGTCGGGTCCGGCCAAAAAGGCCACGGCGCCCGCGATCTCCTGGGGCTGGGCGGCCCGGCCCATGGGCACCAGCTTGAGGGCCTGAGCCAGGGTATCCGGGTTCATGGCGGCGGTCATGTCGGTGGCCACGAAGCCGGGAGCCACCGCGTTGACGGTGATGCCCCGGGAGGCCACCTCCCGGGCCAGGGCCTTGGTCAGGCCCACCAGCCCCGCCTTGGAGGCGGCGTAGTTGGCCTGGCCCGGATTGCCGTCCAGGCCCGACACCGAGGTGATGTTGATGATGCGGCCGCTGCGGCGGCGCACGAAATCGGGCAGCGCCGCCCGGGTCAGATAAAAGGCGCCGTTCAGGTTCACCTGAACCACCCGGTCGAAGTCGGCCTGGCTCATGCGCATGGCCAAACCGTCCCGGGTAATGCCTGCGTTGTTCACCAGAATATCCGGTGCGCCCAGGGCCTCCTTGACCTGGGCGTAGGCGGCCTGGGCCTGGGCGAAGTCGGACACGTCCGCCCGCAGCGCCAGGGCCCGAACCCCCAAAGCCTCCACCTGCCCCGCCGCCTCCTGGGCGGCCTGGCCGTTGGAGGCGTATATCAGGGCGATATCCGCCCCCGCCTGGGCCAGGCGCAGGGCGATGGCCCGGCCGATGCCCCGGGAGGCCCCGGTCACCAGGGCCACTTTTCCTTTAAGCTCCATGGACGATGCCCTCCCATGCTTGTTCCAGGCTCTGGGGATCGGATACGTTGTACACCGCCGCCTGGGGCAGCGTCTTGCGCACCAGCCCGCTCAGGGTGGTTCCCGCCCCCACTTCCACGAAGGTATCCACCCCCGCCTGGGCCATGCGCTCCAGGGTATCCTGCCAGCGCACCGGGGAATAGACCTGCCGGGCCAGCAGCCCGGCGGCCTGCCGGCCGTCCTGGCCGTAGGGCTGGGCGGTAGCGTTGGCGTACAGGGGCAGGCTGGGCTGGGACAGGGTCATATCCGCCAGATAGGCGGCCAGGCCCCGGCCCGCCTCCTCCATCCAGGGGGAATGGAAGGCGCCGCTCACCTTCAGGGGCAGCGCCCGGCCCCGCTGGGCCGCCGCCAGTTGGCTCACCTGCTCCGCCACCTCCCGGGCGCAGGCCACCACGGTCTGCCCCGGGCAATTGTAGTTCACCGGATAGGCCTGGCCCGCCTGGCGGCAGATTTCCTCCACCTGGGCGGGGCTCAGGCGCAGAACCGCCAGCATGGCCCCGGGATGGGCCTGGGCGCAGTCCTGCATCAGTTGGGCCCGGCGCATGACCAGGCGCATCCCTTCCTCAAAGGAGAACACGCCCCCAAAGGCCGCCGCGGCCACCTCGCCCAGGGAAAACCCGGCCAGGCAGTCGGGCTCAATGCCCCGCTCCCGGGCCGCCGCCGCGCAGGCGTAGTCCACCGCGAACAGGCAGGGCTGGGTGTTCAGGGTGAGGGTGAGCTCCTCCTCCGGCCCCTGAAAGCACTGCTTCAAGGTGCCCGGCCGGACCTGCTCGCTCGCATCCAGCGCCTGCCGGGCGGCAGGGGAGGCCTGGTACAGCGCCTGGCCCATCCCCGGATGCTGGGCGCCCTGCCCAGCGAACAAAAAGGCTATTTTACCCATCGATTGGCCTCCGAAAGGCATTGCTCCGCCTGGCTGAGCATCTCGTCGATGATGACCTGGCAGGGGCGCTCTTCCTTTACCATGGCGGCGATCTGCCCGGCCAGGAAGCTGCCGTGCTCCAGGTCGCCCTCCACCGCCGCCTTGCGCAGGGCGCCGGTGCCGAACTTCTCGATCTGCTCGTTGGGGATGGAGCTGTCGTATTCCATCTCCCCAAAGGCGCGGGTAAAGGGGTTCTTCAGCGCCCGCACCGGATGCCCCAGCCGCCGGCCGGTGACCTGGGTGTCGATGTCCCGGGCGGCCAGCACCTTGTTCTTGTAGTGCTGGTGGATCCTGCACTCGTGGGCGGTGAGGAAGCAGGTGCCGCACTGCACCCCCTGGGCGCCCAGCATGAGGGCCGCCGCCACGCCCCGGCCGTCGGCAATGCCGCCGGCGGCCAGCACCGGCACGTCCACCGCGTCCACCACCTGGGGCACCAGCACCATGGTGGTCAGCTCGCCGATGTGGCCTCCCGATTCGCAGCCCTCGGCGATCACCGCCGCCGCTCCGTCCCGGGCTACCCGCCGGGCAATGGCCACGGAGGGCACCACCGGCACCACCTTGATGCCCGCAGGCACCCATTCCTTCATATAAATGCCGGGCAGCCCCGCCCCGGTGGTCACCACGGGCACCTTTTCCTCCAGGATTACCCGGGCCACCTCCGCCGCGTGGGGGCTCATCAGCATCACGTTCACCCCAAAGGGCTTGCCGGTCATCTCCCGGCAGGCGCGGATCTGGCCGCGCAGGTATTCTCCATCGGCGTTCATGGCGGAGATAATGCCCAGTCCCCCTGCGTTGGACACGGCTGCGGCCAGGTGGCAATCGCTGACCCAGGCCATGCCACCCTGGAAAATAGGCTTCTCAATGCCGATTCGATCGCAAAGCGGCGTGTAAATCATGCCTTCTTCGCCTCGTCGATCTTGTCCACCAGCGCCTGCATGGTCTTCACGGACTGGTCCAGCTCGATGGTCACGTCAAACTCGTCCTCCAGGTTCATGGCCAGGTCGGCCACGTCCAGGGAATCCAGCTTCAGCTCGGCGAACGTGCTCTCCGGCTTGATCTGCTCTACCTCGATGCCCTTGTAATCGGCCAGAATCTGGGCTACCTTGTCAAACGTGTTCATGGAAATATCCCTCCGTTGTCTTCTATCTTCATCATTATATTTGGAAAAAGAGTTACTCTTTTGTCCACTTGAGCAGGCAAGAGCCGGTGGTCAGCCCCGCGCCAAAGGCGCTCAGGGCCAACAGATCGCCCTTGCGGAAGTGCCCGGCCCGGTTCAGCTCGTCCAGCAATATGGCCAGGCTTGCCGAGGAGGTGTTGCCCCGGCAGTGAATATTGCTGGGGAACTTTTCCTCGCCTTGGTGCAGCCGCGTGCGCACGGCGTCCAGAATGCGCTTGTTGGCCTGGTGCAGCAGGTAGTGGTCCACCTGGTCCGGGGTGAGCCCCGCCCCCTCCAGCAGCGCCAGCAAATCCTTGGGCACCGTGGATACGGCGAACTTGTAGACCTCCTGGCCCGCCATGTGCATGGGCGCGTAGGGCTGGGCTGCCGTGGCGAAGGGACTGTTGCCCGGATTGGGCCGCATGTACATGATCTCCCCATCCCCCCGGCTGGTGAGCCGGGCGCGCAGGTAGCCCTCCCCCGGGCCGCATACTGCCGCCCCGGCCCCGTCGCCGAACAGCACGCAGGTGGACCGGTCGGTCCAGTCGCACAGACGGCTCATGGCCTCGGCGCACACCACCAGCACGTGGCGGGCGCGGCCGCTGTCGATCAGGGCGCCGGCCAGATCCAGGGCGTACACGAACCCGGCGCAGGCGCCGTTGATGTCCACCCCGGCGCATTGGGCCCCCAGCCCCGCCTGAATCAGGCAGGCCAGAGAGGGGGTCACCGTGTCGGCCTGCACCGTGGAGCACAGGATGAAATCGATGTCCTTGGCCTCAAGGCCGCTGTCCTCCAGCGCCTTGGCCCCCGCCTCCAGGCCCATGCCCAGCAGGGTCTCGTCGGTGATGACTCGCCGGGTGTGAATGCCCGTGCGGGTGGTGATCCACTCGTCGCTGGTATCCAAAAAGGTGGTCAGGCGCTGGTTGTCCAGCTCGAATTTGGGCAGGCTGCTGCCCGTGCCGCAGATGTTCATGAACCGCTCTCCTCGTTCCCCCGCGTGGCTTCCTCCGCCTTCCAGCGCAGAAAACTGTCCAGCTTGCTCAGCCCCTTGATCAGCGCCGCCCGCTCCCCCTCGTCCATGATGCCGGCCACCGACCGGGCCATCTGCCGGTGGAAATAGCGGTGGGCGGTTTCGGCCCGCCGGCCCTCCCGGGTCAGCTCCACGTGTACCCGCCTGCCGTCCAGGGCGCTGGGGCGCTTGGTGAGATAGCCCTTCTTCTCCAGCTTTTGGATCATGGCCGTGGCCGAGGGCGGCGTGATCTCCAGTTCCTGGGCCACGTCGCTTACCGTCCGCCCCTGGGGTCCTCCCCCGCCCACGCACTCCAGCACGTGAATTTCGCTGACGCTGAGCCGCGCCCCGCTCATGGAGCGCATCATGCTCTGCTCCACCTTGGAGATCGCCCGGTAGGTATCCATCAGCGTATCGTTGAGAAGGGAAAGAAAGGGGTCCATGGCCACTCCTCCATCGCCGGGGATAGTTTGCCGAATTAAGGGCATAGTTAATTAGGCAAACTAATTATAGGACCCCATTCCTACCCTGTCAAGT
>DSLFC04102__coassemble_1509_pt1 | contig 13124 bp, 9 predicted proteins | sample DSLFC04102__metabat2_low_PE_004 | metagenome-assembled genome bin DSLFC04102
GGGGGCATCGGGGTGGGCTGTCCCGGACCCCTGGACATTCCCGGGGGTAAGCTGATCAATCCGCCCAATCTGTTTGGCTGGGATGGGCTGGACGTGGCGGGCTATTTCCGCAAGGCCACCGGGCTGGACACCCGGCTGAACAACGACGCCAACCTGGCCGGACTGGCGGAGGCCAAGCTGGGAGCGGGCCGGGGCTGGGAATCCATGTTTTACATGACCGTGTCTACGGGCATCGGCGGGGCCTACGTGTACAAGGGGGAACTGGTGAACGGGGCCCACAGCGCGGCGGCGGAGATCTACAACCTGATCGTCAACGAGGACCCCTACAGCCACCACGGCGTCAACGCCGGGGCCATCAACGAGCAGTGCGGCGGTATGGCCCTGGCCCGCATCGCCGGGGAGCGGCTGGGCCGTCCGGTAGACGCCCCCCAGCTGTTCCAACTGGCCCGAGCGGGGCATCCCCAGGCCCGGGACATCCTGGACAAGTGCGCCGACAACCTGGGCAAGGCCCTGGGCAACATCGCCTGCGTGGTGGACCCGGATATCTTCGTATTGGGGGGTGCCATCGTGCTGCGCAATCCGGATTTCTTGGAGCGCATTGGAGAAAAGGCCCGAAAATACCTGATCCATCCCCAATGGCTGCGCCTGCGGACAGCCAGCTTGGGGGAGGAGGCCGGGCTGCTGGGCGCCGCCCTGTGGGCTCCAAAATAGACCAGCGCGTTCACAAAACCGGGACCGTCTCGCCACAGATTTGCCAATGAATTCCCGTATCATAGGCTCCAGAAAATTGAGGGAGGAACATTTATGGCAGGCAAAAAACGAGGCGGCGGAACCTGGATCAAGTGGATCGTAGTGGTGGTGATCATCGCGGTATTGGCGGTGTTCGCCTTGCCCAACATCATTTCTACCATTCAAGGTGGAAACGACGGCCGGGGCCAGAGCGCCTCCAGCGGCGACATGGGCGCAGCGACGGTCAGCACAACCGGGACCTCCAGCCGGGGCAGCTATGAAACCGTAACCCGGGGCGACCTGGAAGTGACGGTGTACGGCTCGGGCAGCCTCTCACCCCAGCAGACCTACTCGGTGTACAACGACAGCGAAGGCAAGATCGAGTCCATTGAGGTGAGCGCCGGGGATACGGTCCAGGAAGGGGACGTGCTGGTACGGCTGTCCTCCTCGGATATCGAGACCAACATCAAGACCTACGAAAAGGAACTGTTCAGCGCCCAGGTGGCCCTGTCCGAAGTGCGGGACACCGGCAGCGACTACTACGTATACGCCCCCTCGGCGGGCACCCTGAAGCAGGTGCTGTGCGAGGAGGGGGACGACGTGGCCTCCATCATGAACCAGTACGGGTACCTGGCCATCATCTCCCGGGACGACAAGATGCGCATCGAGTTCGAGCCGGCAAGCGGGTATAGCTTCGCCATCGGCGACACCGTCAGCGTGTGGATCGACGACCTGGAGGTCACCGGCACGGTGGAACAGACCGTGGGCCTGGGGGCGGACATCGCCGTGACCATTCCCGACGACGGCTATGACGTGGGCAAGGAAGTGCTGGTCACCACCCTCCAAGGCGACAGGCTGGGTTCGGGCACCCTGGAAATCAATATGCCGGTACCCATCACCGCCATCGGCGGCACCATCGACACCATCTATTATGAGGAAGGGGACAGCGTCTCCTCGGGCTACGAACTGTTCTACACCACCGGGCGCTTGCCCTCGGCGGATTTGCAGACCGCTCTGCTCACCTATGAGGAAGCCCGCACCGCCCTGGACAACGAGAAGGAGAAGCAGGATAACCTGGTCATCCGCGCTCCCATCGACGGCGTCATCACCTCGGTGAACGTGTCCGAAGGGGCCAGGCTGGACGAGAGCACCGCTTTGGTCACCATGCAGTCGGCCACCCAGTTCCAGGTGGTAGCCACCGTGGACGAGCTGGATATCGTCAACGTGGAAGTGGGTCAGGACGTGAAGGTGGAAATCGACGCCTACGAGGGCGAAACCTTTACCGGCACCGTGGCCAGGATTTCCGGCGTGGGCACCGTGTCCGGCGGCGTGGCGACCTATGAAGTCACCGTCACCCTGGACGAAGACCCCAGGCTCAAGGACGGCATGACCGCCTCCATCGAGATCGTGGTGGCCGACCGGCAGGACGTGCTGCTGGTGCCCGTGGAGGCCATCTCCACCAGCAACGGCCAGAAGTACGTGACCCTGTCCACCGGCCTGTCCAGCACCGTAACCACCGGCGTATCCAATGACGAGTACGTGGAAATCCTTTCCGGCGTCAGCGAGGGCGACAGCGTGCTGATCACCCGGGATACCTCCGATTCCTCCGGCTCCACCAATATCCGCGGCGGCGGCATGGGCGGCGGTATGCCCGGCGGCATGCCCGGCGGCATGCCCGGCGGCCGGTAAGGGGGATACGCCATGATTAAAATGACGGGCATCGTCAAGCGCTACCAGATGGGCAGCCAGGTGCTCGAGGCCCTGGACCACGTGGACCTACAGGTGGAACAGCGGGAATTTGTGGCCATCATTGGCCCCTCGGGCAGCGGAAAATCCACCTTGATGAACATCGCGGGCTGCCTGGACTATCCCGATGAGGGCGAGTACATCCTGGACGGGGAGGACGTTTCCCAGCTTTCTCCCCGCCAGCTGGCCATCATCCGCAACCGGAAAATCGGGTTCATCTTTCAGCAGTTTAACCTGCTGGGCAAGCTCACCGCCTACGAAAACGTGGAACTGCCCCTGATCTATCAGGGCGTGCCCCTGACCCAGCGCAAGCGCCTGGTCACCCAGGCCCTGGAACGGGTGGGCCTGGCGGACCGCATGAAGCACCGGCCCAACGAGCTTTCCGGCGGCCAGCAGCAGCGGGTGGCCATCGCCCGAGCGTTATCCACCAGTCCGGCTCTGATCCTGGCCGACGAGCCTACCGGCAACCTGGACAGCAAGTCCGGCCGGGAAGTGATGGAGATGCTGCACCAGCTCAACCAGCAGGGCAACACCATCCTGCTGATCACCCACGACAACGATATCGCCATGGAGGCGGGACGGCGCTTGGCCATCCATGATGGAAAGATATTCTCTTCCGAGGAATATCTGAAACAGGCCAACGAAGCCCGCGCCACCCGCTACCGGTCCCGCTCCGCCGGGATCGGGGCGGCCCCTGCGGGGGAGAACGCCGGCCAGCCGGCTGCAGAAAACCCCCAAGGAGAACCGGCTTGCCAACCGGCTGCTCAAAACGCTCCGGTTGGGATGTCCGGCCCGGAGCCGGAACAAGCGCAACCCCGTATGGCCGCTGCCCAGGCGGACCCGGAATATAAAGCGGCAGGAAGGGAGGCACGGCAAGCATGAAATTCTGGCAGGAAGTGAAGATGGCCTTTAAGGCCATATCTTCCAACAAGATGCGTTCCTTCCTCACCATGCTGGGCATCATCATCGGCGTGCTGTCGGTCACCGTGCTCACCGCCATCGGTCAGGGCTCTACTGCTGCGGTTACAGAGCAGATCACCAGCCTGGGCACCAACTTGATTACGGTGCAGAACCGGGCCGTGCGCCAGGTACGGCTGGAACTGGATGACATCATGGCCCTGCAAGGGGTGGGCGGGGTGCGCAACGTATCTCCCCTGATCAGCAGCAACATGACCCTGAAAGCAGGTACTAATACCTACAGCGCCATGGTGCAGGGCGTCACCACAGGCTACGCCGACATCCGGGGCCTGAGCCTCTCCGCCGGTCGGTTTATTACCGATTCCGATGTGGACAGCCGCAGCTACGTGTGCGTGGTGGGCGTCACCGTGGCCGACGAATTGTTTGGCCAGCGCAACGTGGTGGGGGAGACCATCCGCATCGACGGCAAGCAGTACTCTATCGTGGGCGTGTTCCAGGAAACCGGCACCGACGAGGGCGAAAGCCAGGACGAGCGGGTGGTCATCCCCTTCACCAACGCCCAGCGCAACTTCCGCAACACCACCATCACTACCTTCTACGCCAACGCCACCACCGAGGACTACATCGACCAGGCAGTGGCAACCCTGGAGGACTTCATGCTGGATGTCACCGGCTCTGAGGACTATTATTCGGTCACCAGCCAGACCCAACTGCTGGAGAGTATGACCGAGGTGAGCAACACCATGTCCCTGATGCTGGCCGGCATCGCCAGTATATCCCTGCTGGTGGGCGGCATCGGCATCATGAATATCATGCTGGTGTCGGTGTCCGAACGTACCCGGGAAATCGGCATCAGAAAGGCCATCGGCGCCCAGCGCCTGGATATCATGATGCAGTTCATCATCGAGGCCATCGTGCTCTCCGTGTCCGGCGGCCTGGTGGGGTTGGTACTGGCCTGGGTGGTGTGTACCTTCGTGGCCCCCTCCATCAACGTCACCATGGTGATGAGCATGAACGTGGCGCTGCTCTCCCTGGGCTTCTCGGTGCTCATGGGCGTGGTGTTCGGCAGCTATCCTGCCAACAAGGCCGCCAAGCTGCTGCCCATTGAGGCACTCCATTACGAGTAACAAAACAGACCGAAGTATATATCGGAACACAAAAACAGACCGAAGTCTGCCGGACGTTTTTCGCCCGGCAGACTTTTTTACCAACCACCGGCAAAAATTTCGGCGCTGGCAGGCCTTGCCGGACCGGCAAAGAGGGCTTGCAAAGCGGGGCAGGTGTTTCCCAACCGGCCCAGAGGGCCTGCGAGGCGGTGGGAGCGCAATCTTTCCGGTCCGTTGTGGCGGGAAAGACCTGGGCTGGCCTCCCCGCATCAGGCCAAATGAGGCAAATATGTGGCAACTCTATAAATATTGTTTACGGGAAAAGGAGAATTTGCCCCTCAAATTTCCCCGGTGGCGGCCCAAAAAGGGGATTCTTTTGAAAATCTCCGGGAAAGAAGCGGGGATAGGGCCCGGAGGTGGGGCCAAAAGGGAGACAAGGCGTTAACTTTTGCGATACAGCGCCCTCCTGCCTTCCCCTGGCCGTAGGTTGACAGAATGCAAAGATCGTTATATCATTAACATAGTGTGCCGGAGGGCACAAATAAGAAAACTTGGAGGAAAAGGCGAAAATGGGCAAGAACATTACCCGTAAAGAGTTCCTCAGGGGCGCGGCCATCGGCGCGGCGGGCGTGGGCCTGCTGGGCGTAACCGGTGTGGACGTGCTGAGCAAGCCGGCCAAGGCCGAACCGGCGGCGGAAGCGACGGCGGCGCAGGGCTACAAAAACGCCAGTAGCTGGTGCCTGGCCAGCCAGAACGTGACCTGGGACGAGGAACACGACATCGTCATCGCCGGCTACGGCATGGCGGGCACCGCCGCCTACATCGAGGCGGTGGAGATTGATCCCAACGTGGACGTGGTGATTTACGACAAATCCGACGAGGCCAACGCGGGGGGCCAGGCCATCGCCTCCGGCCAGTGCGTCATCTTCGTACAGAAGGAGGACATTGAAACCTTCCGCACCTACATGCGCAACCTGAACGCGCCCCAGGTGATCCCCGAGGAGGACTTCAACTGGTTGACCAACGAGTTCGCCACCGACCTGGAGTGGATTCAGGGCGCCTTGGAGCCGGTAGGCTACGAAGTGGGCTATTCCGGCGGCGGCGCGCTGCGCTGGGGCACCCTGCTGGTGGAGTTCCCCCTGCTGGAGGGCGCGGATTTCGTAGGCGCCACCGGTCACTTCCGGGACAAGAACGGCGGCGTGCCCTTTGAGAACGGCGGCTGCTGGAACGGCTTCAGCAAGGCGGCGGAGTACCGGGGCGCCAAGCCCTTGTACGAGCATCAGGTGGTCAGCCTGATTCAGGACAGCGTCACCAAGCGGGTAGACGGCGTAGCGGTGAAGAAGCCCGACGGCTCCATCATCTATGTGAAGGCCCGCAAGGGCGTTCTGCTGGCCACCGGCGGCTACGAGGGCAACCTGCAGATGTACCGGGACTTCAACGGCGGCGACCGCATCTACAACGCGGGCTCCCCCTACGTCACCGGCGACGGCGTCAAGATGCAGATGGCGGTAGGCGCCCAGCTGTGGCACATGGACAACCACACCATGTCCTGCGGCTACTTCCACGGCATCAAGGTGCCCGACTTTGAAACCTGCTTCATCCGTCAGTTCTACATGGTCCACGGCGCGTGGATGGAGGTAGCGGCGGACAGCACCCGTTACTACAACGAGGCCGATTCCTATCAGCGCCAGCACATGAAGTACTACAGCCACGGCCAGTACGTGGACGTGCCCATCTACCGCTCTCAGCCGGTACACATCATCTTCGACGACAACTGCCGCAAGGCCCAGCCCATGGTGAACAACTGGATTGGCTGGCCGGTGACCTGCCGCAATCCCTACAACTGGTCCGCGGACAACTCGGTGGAGATCGAGAAGGGCTGGATTGTGAAGGCGGACACCATTGAGGAGCTGGCCGAGAAGCTGGGCCGCGATCCCGCCGCCCTGCGGGCCGAGGTGGACCACTTCAACGCCATGGTAGACGCGGGCGAGGACGCCGATTTCGGCCGGGATATCACCACCATGGCCAAGATCGAGACCGGCCCCTTCTACGCCATCGAGGAAGTGCCCGCCATGCCCGCCTGCTCCGGCGGCGCCAAGCGCAACATCAAGGGCCAGGTGCTCAACTGGGACGATCAGCCCATCGAGGGCCTGTACTCCGCCGGCGAGCTGGGCAGCCTGGTGTGCAACCTGTACCAGAACGGCACCTACCTCCACGAGGCCATCTGCTCCGGCCGCGCCGCGGTGGACACGATGCTGGGCGGCAGGGCCGAGTTGCATCCCACCGAGAACGCGGGCGCTTCCGAGCCCTGGGCCGAGGCGGCTGACGGCGACTACTCCGAGTTCGTTCAGGGCCTGCACGATCCCTACGAGATCATCTACACCATCAAGGACAAGAAGCTGGTGGCTATCCGCGTGGGCGAGGGCAGGGAGAACATGTTCATGACCGACGAGCAGTTCGAGCAGTTCGCCAACTCCATCATCGAGAACCAGACCATGGGCGTGGACGCCATCTCCGGCGCCACCATCGACAGTCAGGCCATCGTGGGCGGCATCATGAACGCCTTCTCCCACAAGACCTCCTGATATCTCGTTTTTTCCTGCGGCGCGCCGTACAGGCGGCGCGCCGCTTCCCCCTGTTTGAGCGCAGCCATCTCGCGCAGGCGAGGTGTGTCCATACGCAAATCGAATAAAAAGGAGTAATCTCAAATGAAAAGGATCGCCCTGTTGTTCCTGTGCCTGGCCCTGGTATTGGCCATGCCCGCCATGGCCGAGGAGGAGACCTATGCCCACGAAGGCATCTCCCGGGTTTGCGCCAGCGTGTTCTCCCTGGAGGAGAGCCTGGACTTTTTCACCAACACCATGGAACTGGAACTGGTAGCCCAGGGCGAACTTGACCAGCAGACCTGCGCCGCGCTCTACGGCATGGATTGCGCCGCCAAGTACGCCATGCTGAAAAACTCCGTTCAGGACACCCTACTTCAGCTCATTGAGTTTGAAAACACCCCGGAAAAGACCTCCCGAGAGGGCTATAACAGCTGGGATCTGGGCTACTACGATATCGCCTTCCGCTGCGCCGACATCCAGCAGTGCTTTGCCGACCTGACCGAGATGGGCTACACCTTCCTGTGCGAGCCCTATAGCTACACCACCACCTGGTCCGGCGACACCGTGTTCGAGGCGGTGCTCCAAGGCCCCAACGGTATGCCCCTGGCCCTGATCAACAAGACCGAAGCCACCCCCGCCTTTGAGGGCATGTTCCGCAACTTCCCCGACGTGGTGCTGGTGGTGGGCGACATGGAGAGCGCCGACCGCTTCTACACCGACGTGCTGGGCATCGCCAAGGGCTTTGACATGGAGATGGAGCCCGGCCTGGTAGATCCCATCGTGGGCACCGCGGGCACCGACATCGTCACCCGCATCGCCATGTACGTGGCGTCGGGCAACACCCCCATCATTGAGATTCTGGACTTCTCTGAGGAGGGCCGCGCCATGCGCCTGGAGGGCGCCATGACCCCCGCCAACGCGGGCACCTTCTGCACCTCCTTTAAGACCGAAATCTTCGACGAGGTCATCGAAAAGTGCGAAGCCAACGACTTCCCCGTGGTGTATGGCCCGGTGGAGTTGACCCTGGAGCCCTACGGCCAGATCCGCTCCGCTTTGGTCAGCGGGCCCGACGGTTCCTTTGTGGAAATCTTCCAGGTGCTGGATTAGTTTCAGCACAAGCGGCGGCCGCCTCATGGCGCGCCGCCGCTTCTTGCGTAAAAGCGCCGGATGCGCTATACTGATGAGGAGCGCGGGGCGCAAAAGGGGGGAGCCCGTTGGACATCAAGCAGCTGGAGTTCTTTCTGGAGCTGTGCAAGTCGGGTAGCTTTACCCGGGCGGCGAAAAACCTGTACATCACCACCCCCGGCCTGGTGAAGTCCATCGAAAAACTGGAGGCCGAAATGGGGGCGGCCCTGTTCGTGCGCACCCATTCGGGCACCTATATGACCCCGGCGGGCTACGAGCTCAAGCGCTACGCCAAGAGCTTTTTGCAGCAGTACCAGTACATCTGCCAGCGGGTGCTCAGCGCCGAGGAGAAGCGGGCCAACCGGGTGGAGGTGTGCATGACCTGGGGGCTCATGTGCTTGTTCCCCCACGATTTCGTCTCCCAATTTATCATCGACAATCAGGATATCTCCCTGAACGTGCGCAGCTATACCCTGGAGGAATGCGTGGATTCCCTGCTCAACTACCGCACGCCCCTGGGCCTGCTGGTGGGGGAGGTCAAGCACCCCATGCTGGACGTGCTGTTGCAGCGGGAGGTGTCCCTGTACGCCATTTTGTCCCAGGATCATCCCCTGGCCCAGCGGGAGGCGCTGTCGGTGAAGGATTTCCAGGGGGAAAAGATGATCGTCATCAGCGCCGATCCCCAGGCCACCAGCAACCTGTTCGCCCAGCTGTGCGCGGCGGATGTAGCGCCCCAGCTGTTGCTGGACGCCGTAGACTGGAGCCAGACCCTGGAGATGATCCGCAATGCCGGCTTTATTTCCTTTTGCGTGCCGCCCCGTACCTTCCGGTTCCAGGGCACGGTGATCCGGCCGGTGCGGGATTTGACCATGAAGCTGTGCTTTAAGATGGTGCGGCTCAAAGAAATCCCCATCTCTCAGGCGGAAGAGCGCTTTATCCAATACGCGGTCAAGCGGCTGACCGGCTCCCGCTCCACCGCGCCATGATCCTGTGCGCCAACATGACCAACCTGCCCGGCGACCTGAACCGGTTTGAGGGGCGGGAGGACTTCGCCCGCTTTTGCCGGCAACACGGGCTGGACGGGGTGGAGCTTTTGCCCCTGGGGGGAGACGCCCTGGGCTGGCTGCCGCCCCAGGCGGTAATGGGGGTGCATCTGACCTTTCAGCCCAGCTGGCTGGATTTCTGGCGGGGCGACGAGGCGGCGGTGGCGGCGGAGTTCGGCAGCCTGGAAGCCGCCTATGGCGTCTTTGGGGGCCGCAGTCCCCAGGCCCTGCCCCAGGCGCTGCGCCGGGACCTGCGCCTGGCCCAAGGGTTAGGGGCCCGGTACGCGGTGTGCCACGTGTCCAACGTCACCCTGGAGGAATGCGTCACCTACCGCTTTACCCACAGCGACGAGGCGGTGTGCCAGGGCGCGGCGGAGGTCATTTCCCAGGCCCTGGAGGGGCTGGACCTGTCCCTGGATTTTTTGGTGGAAAACCTGTGGTGGCCCGGGTTTACCCTGACCCGCCCCCAGCTGACCCGGGCGCTGCTGCGGGCCATCCCCGCGCCCCGCAAGGGCATTATGCTGGACCTGGGGCACCTGATGCACACCTGCCTGGACCTGGAGGACCAGCAGCAGGCCCTGGATTACCTGTACAGATGCCTGGAGCGCCATGGGGGGCCGCAGGGGGATGTGAAGGGCGTCCACCTGCACCAAAGCCTGACGGGGGACTACGTGAAGGCCATGACGGAAAAGGGCGTGGGCCTACGGGGAGACTATGGGCGCCGCGCCGGACAGGTCTACCGCCATATCCTGCGCATCGACAGGCACCGCCCGTTCTGCCATCCGGGGGTGGGAGACTTGATCGCCCAATTGGCCCCCCGGTACCTTACCTATGAATTTATCACCCGGGACAGGGCGCAATGGGAGCGCTTTCTGCGCCGCCAGAACCGGGCCCTGGACCGCCTCCCCTAAACCTATGCCCCCGGACGGGGGCGGACCATGCGCCCCGGCATCGGGGGAAAGATTGGGCTTTATGACAGCGGGGGAGCCCGCTTTTTTTATGGGGGCACCGTGGGGCCCGCTTTAGGAGAGGCGGCTGCCTGCCTTTCCAGTGCGCCGGGGCGGATGATTCTACCGGGCGGGCCAGGTCCGGCGCACTCTATTGCAACAGCCTTTCGTAGGTGAAACGGCCCATGGATTTGCGCAGCAGAATCCAGGCCAGGGCCCCGCAGAGAAGGCCCAGCCCCAGCAGGAGCCAGAAGCTCATGAGGAATAGGCCGGCGAACTGCCCGATGACCAGCAGCAGCAGGGGAAGGATCAAAAAGACGGCGGCCTGCTGGGATTCCTCCACGCTCTGGGCCTTGGCGGAGCCGCGCACAATCAGGGTCACGGCGATCAGGGAGACCGCGGGGGACACCAGCAGCAGGACGGCCAGCCAGTTGACGCTGGGGCGCAGGGCCTGTCCCGCCAGGAAGAACACTTCCCCTTCCACCACCAGGAACATGGCGGCAAAAGAGAGCAGGGAAACCACCATGCTCACCAGGAACGACGCCAGCACCTTGGCCTGAAAGATCTGCCGGAGGGTAAGGGGGCAGTAGAGCAGGGTTTCCAGGGTATGGCGCTCCTTTTCCCCCACGAAGGCGCTGGCCGCCGTGATGGAGGAAGCCATCACGGGAATGACCAGGAAAAACGCCGGAAGGATGGAATTCAAGAGCAGCCCCCACAGCGTAAGTTCCAGGCTTTGGCCGGGAGCCGCCTGGGGCACCAACGCCAGCAGCTTCAGGATATCCGGGTCGTCGGGGGTAAAATGGACGGCGATCACAAAAATCGAGGGCAGGACCAGGGCCAGGAGAGATGGAACCAGGAAAAGGGCGGGAAATAACCTGCGGTTGGCCGCCACACCGCGAAAATCCTTTTTGATGATGGCATACATGGCGGTTTTCATAGCGCTGAACCCTCCTTGGCGGCGGCGGTCAGGGAAAAATAAATATCCTCCAGCGTGGGCTCCGCCAGGCTTACCCCATAGACGTCCGCCCCCGCCTCCACGATCTTGCGCACCAGGGCTGGGATTTCCTCCCGGGCCCCTATTTTTGCCTGGTATTCCTGAGGGCCGCGCCGCTGGAAGGGCAGATTTTCGGGGAGGGAGGAGGCGCAAATCCGCAGGGTTTGGGCGGAAAAGGTCTGGGCCCGCAGTTCTTCCAGGGTTCCGCAGGCCAGCAGGGAGCCCTGCTCCATGAGGCCAAAGCGGGTGCAGACTTCCTGGGCATACCGCAGCTGGTGGGTGCAGAGAAAGACGGTGACGCCCTCTTCCCGGGCCAGGTTGCGAATCATGTGGTTCACGTTCTGGGCGCTTTCCGGGTCCAGGCCGGACGTGGGCTCGTCCAGGAACAGGACTTGGGGGCGGTGCAGCAGCGCCCGGGCCAGGGAAAGGCGCTGCCGCATGCCGGTGGAATAGGCCGCCAGCTTTCGGTCTTTGGCGCCGGTGAGGGCCAGTTCCCGGAGCAGGCGTTCTCCCCGGGCCTTTCCCTTCTCCCGCGCCATCCCAAAGGCGCAGGCGTAGAAGAGCAGGTTTTCCATGCCGGTGAGATGATCGTACATCTGGGCGTGCTCCGTGACGATGCCGCACAGGGCGTGGACCTTTTCGGGCTGGGTATGGGGGGCTACGCCCAGGATGCGGCAGGAGCCGCCGGAGGGGGCAAGAATGCCGGTGAGCAGCTTGACCGTAGTGGTCTTTCCGGCGCCGTTGGGCCCCAGAAAGCCGAAGACTTCCCCCGGGCGCAGGCAGAGGGAAAGGCGCTTCAGCGCTTGGGTTCCGCCAGGGTAGGTTTTGGATAGATCTTGCAGGATAACCGTGCTCATTTAACACACCTCCGCGTTTGCCCGCAGCCGCCGCACCATGTTCTGAAACCGCGTGTTGTCCTGTAGCGGCAAAAAAACCGGGTTTTCCTCCAGGGCTTGGGTCATGCTGCGCCGGATCACCCCTTCCTCCCGGGGCGGATAGGTCCCCCGGAGCAAGGGTGTGATCCAGCCATTCGTCCAGCAGGTCGAAGAATGCGTCCCCGTGTAGGCGCAAGGGATAAATATCGCCGGCGGCCAGGTCCGTATAGCTTTGCAGTATGGCCAAAGCCTGGCCGGTGTCGCCCAGCTGCATCCATCCCTGGGCCATGGCGAGGTAGGCGCTGAGCAGAAGGCCGGGATGCAGCGCTTTCAGCTGAAAGATATCCGCGAGCTGCTCCACTCGCCGGCAGGCTTGGGCGAACGGACCCGGGCCCTCCTGGCAGAAATCCAGGTAGACGGACAACAGGTTGACTAGGGAGACAACCCCTTTATAGATGCCCCCCTGGAGGATGCTCTTTGCCTTCCGGCGCTTCCCCGTCATCTGGTAAGCCCGGGCCAAAAGGGGTTCCGAAGGCCCAATATCGATTTCATCCGAGTCGAGAATATCCAGGACTTGAGAGGGACGGCCCAGCTGCACAAGGCAATAGGCCTTCATTTGCAGCGCCTGCTTGCGAAGGCTTGGCGCCTCCGCCCCGGCGGCTGCCCTGTCAAACCATTTGAGCGCCGTTTCCATGACCTTTTCCCCCTGGCCGGCATGGACGGCCAGGGCGCAATGGTTGACCAACAGCACCCCCAACGCAAACAAAAGGGCGTGGCAGGAATAATATTTTTTCGCGATCTGGAGGCATTGCTCCAGCACCTGGCCGAAGGGCAGCAGGGAAAAATCCCTGGCGAGGCGCAGGTACAAATTCCGGATTTCCCCTTTCTCCATCTGGGACTGGTAGCCGATCAGTTGGTCCACGCTGATGCCGAAATAAGAGGCCAATTGGGGCAAGAGGGAAATGTCCGGCAGGGAAGAACCGGTATCACATAGTTAAAAATATTGGTGTCATTTAATCAATTTTGCCGATAAAG
>DSLFC04102__coassemble_1532_pt1 | contig 12876 bp, 10 predicted proteins | sample DSLFC04102__metabat2_low_PE_004 | metagenome-assembled genome bin DSLFC04102
AGCCGCACCGGCTGTTGGGGCGCGCCGCAGGATACCGGGCTATGGGGCAGGACGGCCGCGTTGCCGCCCTCCATCTGCCAGCTGTCCAGGCGGCGGGCGGGCAGGGTGATGGCGACCGGCGCTCCGGCATGGGAGAAGGGCACTTCGGTGACCGGGCGCTCCTCTACCTGGGCCTGGCCGTCCTGGATCAAGGCCCAATTCCAGGGGCTATCGGCGTACACCTGATAGTCCTGGACCCCCGCGGCGCTGCGGTAGGGCTCCCAGTGCTCCTGAATGTCCAGGCCGTACACCAGCGGGCCCCGCTCCATCGCTACGCTGTCCCGGAACCAGTGGCTTTGGCGCACCTCCATGGGCAGCTGAAGGGCGATTTCCGTTCCGGCGGCCAGGCCGCTCAGCAGGATGAAGCCGCCCTCCGCCTGGACCGGGCGCCCGTTCACCTGGGGGCAGGCGCACCAGCCGGGCACGCGGATTTTTAGGGACAGCCCCTGGGCGGGCGCTTCCTCAATCCGATAGGTCAGGGTATCCCGGAAGGGATACTGGGTGAGCAGCCGCACCCGGGCCCTGCCCCCGGCCAGGGGGGTATCCACCGCGCTGGGGGCCAGCACCATGCAGACCAGCACGTCCTCCTGGCGGTACCACAGCGCCTGCACAAACTTGGGCCAGCCCTGGTGCATGTTGGCGGTGCAGCAGCCGAAGTTGGGCTCCAGGCCGAAGGTGTTGGCGTCGGGGCCGTTGTTGAACCAGGGCCGCTTTTCGTTGGTGCAGCGCACCTGGTTGGCCTGCTGCAGGTACTGGTGGCCCATCCAATCCTCGCTGATGGTGGCGGGCAGGGCGTTGAAGGCCAGCCGCTCCATGTGGTCGCCCAGCACCGGGTCGCCGAAAACCTCCATCATAGAGGACAGGCTGAACATGCCCTCCACTACGGAGCACAGCTCGGAGCCCTGATTGGGATCGTTGCCCGCCAGGTGCTCGTCCCCGTTGATGCAGCCGGACACCACGCCGTGGTATTTTTTTAGGTCCTCCAGGCCCTGGTACATGGCGGCGCGGTTTTCCTCGCCGCCGGTAAAGGCGTAGCGCATGGCCGGGTGCTTTACCCCCATGGTGACGTTGACGATATGGGTGGCGTGGAAGGGCACGGTTTGGTCGAACTGGGCATGGGCCAACAGGCTCAGGTTTTTCCAGTTGATGTAGAACTTGGCCGGGCGGGGGAAGGGCAGGCAGGCCATGTAGTCCACCCAGTCAAAGGCGTTGGCGTCCAGCTTGCGGGCCCAGTCCGGAATGCGGGGATCGCCGGTGAGCTCGTAGGCCCACTTCATGCACCACAGCAGGTCCGGCACCCGGAAGCTGGACCACTCGGCGAGGGGCCGCTGGTCGATGGCCCGGGCGATGTAGGCGAAATAGCGCAGCATGAAGGGCAGCACCCGCTCATCCCCGGTGATTTCCTGGTACTGGGCCAGCACCTTGAGCATGACGTAGCGGGACCAGTAGTCCTCCTTGGTGGGATAGGGGCCGAAATTGCCCTCTTGGTCCTGGCTATCCAGCGTCCAATCGATGAAGCGGCGGCACAGCTCCATCTTTTCCCGATCCTCCAAATAGTAGGCCAGAGGCACGAGCCCGTCCAGATAATAGGGGGCCCGCTCCCAACTCTCACCGCTGCCGCCCAGCCAGCCGGAATAGCTGCCCACGCTGTCCCACAGGCTGTACAGCCGCCCGCTGAGGCCGTTCATCTGGATTTGCAGCTGGTCCTTCAGCCAGCCCTCCGGCTTGACGCAGGTCAGGCTCAGCCGCTGCAGTAAGCGATGGATGGTCATACGTTTCCTCCTTTTCGGCGCTACTTTACCGCGCCGCTCATCATTCCCTTGACAAAATACTTTTGCAGGCACAGGAACAGGATCATGATGGGCAGCAGGCTCACGATGGAGCCCGCCGTCATGGCGCCCCAGTCCAGCACGCTTTCGGGCTGCAACGCCATGTCGGCGATGCCCACGTTAAAGGTCTTCCAATTGGTGCCGCCAAAGGTGAGGGCGATCAGGTAGTCGTTCCAGGTGGTGTAGGCGGTATAGACGATGGCGGTGACCAGCCCGGGCATGGCCAGGGGCAGGTAGATGCGCCGGAAAATGTCGAAGCTGCCTGCACCGTCCAGGTGGGCGGCCTCCTGCATGGCCTTGGGAATCATGTCGAAGGAATTCTTCATCATGTACACGCAGAAGGGGGTCTGATAGGTGGTGTAGATCAGCACCATACAAGCCAGGCTGTTGAGCAGCTTGAGCTGGGACATGGTGTTGTACAAGGGCACCATCAGCGCCTGAAAGGGCACCATCATGGTGAACAGGATCAGGGCCATCCACAGCTTTTTGGCGAAGAGCTCCAGCCGGGAAAAGGCGAAGCCCGCCAGGGTGCTGATTACCGCCACCGCGACGATGGTGCATCCGTCCACCACCAGGGAATTTCTCAGATACCCGACCATAGCCCCGTCCAGGGTGGTGAACAGGCGGACGTAGTTGTCCCAGGAGGCGGCCTGGGGCACCAGGGTGGGGGGCGCAGCGTAGATCTCCACTTTGTCCTTCAAGGAGGAAATAAAGGTCCAGTACAGGGGCATGAGGAAGATCAGGGCCAGGAGCACGTTGGCGATGATGATGCTGGTTTTTCCCCGGGTGACCTGGGAGCGGCGGCTGATTTTCGGCGTCTGGGTCACGGTGGTTCCTCCTTTCTCACTCCGTGGGATCCCGCATAATTCTAAACTGGAAGTAGCTCAGCAGGCCCAGGATGACCAGCAGAATCATGGACAGCGCCGCGCCGTAGCCGAACTTGAAGTACTTGAAGGAGGTGTTGTACATGTAGTTCACCGCCGTCAAGGTACTGGAAGAGGGGCCGCCCTTGGTCATAATGCGGAACTGCTCAAAAGCCAGCACCGAGCCAATCACCGAGATCACCAGGGCCAGGCCGATATTCTGGCGGATCAAGGGCAGGGTGATGCGGAAGAAGCGGCCGGGACCGCTGGCGCCGTCGATGGCCGCCGCCTCGTACACGTCGTCCTCAATACCCTGGATGGCGGAGAGCAGCATGAGCATGTTGAACCCGGCCATCTTCCAGGTAATCATGTAGCACACGGCGGGCAGGGAAGTGCTGGCCTGGCTCATCCAGGTGATGTTCTTCTCAATCAGGCCCAAGGAGGTAAGGATGTAGTTGAGCACGCCGTACAGGTCGTTGTAGATCCACAGCCAGATCAGGCTGCAGCTGGTCATGGAAATGACCACCGGCGCGAAATAGATGGTGCGGAAAATGCCGATGCCCTTGATGGCGTGGTTCACCAGCAGCGCCAGCACGAAGGCCAGCAGGAACAGCATGGGGGTGACCAGCAGGGCATACCGGGCGGTAAACCATAGGGAGTTCAGAAAGGTTTGGTCTTTAAAGGCGTTCAGGTAGTTGGTCAGGCCGATAAACTTCTGGTTGCCCAGCAGCTGCCAATTGAACAGCGACATATAGATGACCCGGATAAGGGGATAGACGAAAAAGACCAGGTTGATGACCAGCACGGGAACCACGAAGCCCATGTTCAGGAACCTGCGCCTGACCAGACTGCGGCGCAGCGATCCGCCGGCGGTGCCCCCCATGAGAAATCCTCTCCTTTCGACAAAGGGTCGATGCGCAAGGCCGGCTCCTTCCCGCCCCAAGGGAGGAAAAGGAGCCGGCAGATATCCGTGAGCGGTTTACCAGGCGGCCAAGGTTATTCGGCCAACAGGGCGTTGATGTTCTGGGCGGCAGAGGCAAAGGCTTCTTCCGCGGTCATGACGCCGTTGATGGCGGCCTGCACCCCGTCCAGGAAAGGCACGTACATCTCGTTGTACTTCAGGCTATAGGGCGCTTCGCCCACCGCCAACGCCTCCCGCATCACTTGGAACTCGGGGTTGGCTTCAAAGTATTGGTTGTCGAACAGGTCGGAACGGGCGGGCAGCTGGCCGTACTGGGCCATCTCCTCCACCTGTACGTCCTCGCTGAGGCAGTACTCGATGAAGTCCCAAGCCACGTCCGGGTTGGCGCAGTCGTACACCATGGCCAGGCTGTCGCCGCCGCTGAAGGAGGAGTAGGTGACCCCGTCCTTGGAGGGAATCAGGCAGCTGCCCGCGTTGATGTCGTACTCGCCGGTGAGCATACTCCACACCGCCGCGCTGCCCAGCACGATCATGCTGGCCTTGCCGCTGAGGAAGGCGTCCTGGGACTCGGTCCAGCCGTAGGCGGTGATGCCCTCGGGGCATACCTTGTACTCGTTGGCCAGGTCGCACATCAGCTGCAACGCCTCCACGGCCTCGGGCTGATCCAGCATGGACTGGGTGCCGTCGGCGCTCATCACGTCGCCGCCGTTGCACCAGATGTAGGGCACGAAGGTGAACATCATGGTGCCGGAATCGCCGGCGCCGAACACATAGCCGTAATGGTCCTCGGTGGTCAGCTTCTGGGCGTACTCAATCAGCTCGTCCCAGGTGGCGGGGCCCTTTTCCGGGTCCAGACCGGCTTCGGCGAAGTGATCCTTTGGCTCCACATGGACACGGCCACTCAGGTGACCTGTACCACGGCCTCCGCTCTGCCCCGCCGGCGCTCCTTTCCCGCCACCCAAACGGTGAACAACCACGACCGGTACTACGATTTTCTGCTGCCCATCTTTCAAATGATCCCCTCCCAGCGCTTGCCCGCCGTATTGGCCCTGATGCAGCGCCTGGAAAGCGTTTCCATCAACAAATACACCCAGAGCGTCAAAAACGTGGGGGGAAACCTGAGCACCTTGGAGCAGCAGGCCGTATTTTTGCAGATTTTATCGGCGCTGACGCCTGCGGGGGAGGGGGCCGGCGTCAATAGCTTGGCCCAAACGGTGATGCAGTACATCCAGGCCAACTACGCCAAAAAGATATCCCTGAGCGATATCGCCGCAGTAACCAACTACCATCCCACCCATATCATCCGCTGCCTGAAACAGCAGTATGGCACCACCCCGGCCAAAGCCATCCTGGATTTCCGGCTGCAAAATGCCTGCACCCTGCTGGACACCTCGGACCTGTCGGTGGCGGAGATCGCCGAACTCAGCGGCTTTGCCTCCTCCGCCTACTTCTGCAAGGTCTTTCGCGCCCACATGAACACCACGCCCCAGGCCTACCGCATCCGCAGCGGCAAAATCGGCGTCCCCAGCGCCTCCGCGCCCCCGCCCCTGGAAGAAGACGCCGAGCCATAACGCGCCCCAGCCCCACGCGAAGGCCTCTGCCCCCATCCCCCGCCACAAAAAACGCCGCATCCAAGGAAAGGCTTGGACGCGGCGTTTTCCGAAAGGGCGAAACCCGCCGTAGGGTTCGGCCCGAAAGGGTTTACCAGTTCAGGTAGTCCGGCTTGGTGTAGCCGGCGCCGGAGGGCTCGCTGTCGATCATCACCAGCAGGGCGTCACGGCAGCCTTCGGCCATCAGGGTCTGGTTTTCCGGCGCTTTGTCCACCATCTGGGCGGTGGCGCTGGTGTAGAACCAAAGCCCTTCGCCCTCGGCCAGGCCTGCTCCGGTGCTGTCCTTCAGGTTGGCCACATCCAGGCCCATCTCCGCCAGCTGCTCCTGATCGTAGAACACCCACTTTTCCTCGGGCAAGGTGTTCTCCCACTTGCACTCGGAGATGTCGCCGCTCTGGGATTTGCCGCCGTTGTACACCTCGATGGTATAGGCGTGGATGTTCAGCCGGCCGTAGGCGTAGTCGATCATCTCGGCGCTGGTGGGGTAGTCCTCGTAGGAGGACTTGGTGTAAAAGCCCCTGCCGGTGGTCTCCTGGTAGGCCGCCGCCATGTCCGCCGCCACGTCCTTCATGAACAGGATGTCGTCGGAATCCAGGTTCTCGTCGTAGGGCCGGTAGCACCAGGGATACAGCACGCACTGGATGCCGGTGTGCAGGGTGGCCAGGGCGTCGATTTCGTGGCTCAGCAGGAAGTTCTGCACGGCCTTGATTTCCGGCTCGCTGGCGGGGGCGCTGCCGGCCTGGGCCCAGGAATTGCTGCCGATGACGGCGTCCTGGGCGGTTTCGATGTCGTAGCGGTTCCACTGATAGTCGAAGGTGCGGTTCAGGTCGATGCCGCTGGTGCGGGGATCATCCCCCAGAATGCCGTTGCCGTCCCAGTCCGGGCTCTCCATGCCGAAGGCCAGGCTGCCCCGGCGGTCGGGCTGGGCCTCGGCGGTGCCCCGGTACAGGGTGGCGATGTAGCCGTCGCCGTCGATGTCGGTGTAGGGATCGGAGAAGGGGGTGCCGTCGCCGTTGGCGTCCTTGGGCCGCAGGTTGGGACGGGTATTATACACGAAGGACTGCTCGTAGCCGTCGGGATTGATCACCGGCACCACGTAGACCACGTACTTGTCCAGGATGTCCTGCACCCGCTGGGTGCCCGATTGGGTGGCCATCCACCAGGCGAAATACATGGCGCAGGCAGCCGACTCCCGCTCGCCGCCGTGGATATTGCCGAAAACGGCGATGCCGGTCTTGTCCTCCGCCGGAATCTGCTGGTTGGTGAGCTCCATGCACCACAGCGTCCGCTCCTGATAGGTGGAGCCGATGGGATAGAGCTGGGCGATCTGGGGATAGGCGGAGGCGATTTCCTCCAGCTGATCCTCCAATTCCGCATAGCGGTAGCGGGCGTCCCAGTCGATATCGCCCACGGGTTCCGCCTGTGCGAAAATGGGCATACAGGTCATCATGGCGGCGCAAAGCAAAGCAATCCATTTTTTCATCATTGGTTCCCCCTCGTTACGGTCGATTTACCGTATTAATATGGTAAAGCGATGATAAATCTTCCCTCCCCAAAAGTCAAGGGCCGTTGCAAGAATTAACATTGCCGCCCATCCCGGAGGGGATGGGCGGCGGCCAGGGGACGGGCCCCTAGGGCTGAGGCGGGGCGGCGGGCGGTTGGGGGTTGGCCTTGGCGCTGAGCCAGTTTTTGAGTTCCGCCAGCACCTGGGGGGCCATTTCGATGACCCGGTCCAGGGGCGCGTAGTACTGGGCCGGCATCAGGCGCACGTGGCCGTCCTTCACCACCAGAAACCCCATGGGCTGTACAGAGACGCCTGCGCCGGCGCCCCCCGCGAAGGGGAGTTCTTCCTGCGGGGACGGCCCGCCGGAGGGCGGACGCGATTCTCCCTTTGCGCATTGGTATTCCCCGCCGCCGGCCACAAAGCCGAAGCAGACCCTGGATACCGGGATGACCGTGGAGCCATCCCCCGCAGCCACCGGATCGCCAATGACCGTATTCACGTCCACCATGTCCCGTATGGATTCCATGGTGGTGGTCATGATGCTTTCAATCGGCCGTTTATCCATGCCCATAGCCTCCCCGCCGTCATACTGGCGGCGCACCACAGCGCCGCCACCATAATGTGTCCCAGCAGGACGTCGGCTATGCACAGGGCGTGCAGGTTCCAATCCGGCGCGTCGAACACCGGGGCAATCCGCGTCCGGCGGACCAGGGGCGGCAGCAGGGCGGCCAGGACTGCGCAAACCAGGGCGGTGGCGCAGGCGTCGCCGGCGCTGAGGGCCACCTGTAGCCGGGCGATTCGGGTGCGCCGCCCCAAATACTTCAGCGCCTTTACCGGCAGCTTGCCCTTGAGGCCCCGGCCCTTGGATAAATTTGCCAGGGACAGGGGGCGCTCTAGGGTCCATATCCCCGCCCGGCCGAAAGCGCCCACGCCCAGGCGCAGCCGGCTGCCCGGGCCCAGCCAGATTTCCGCCGCGCCCCGCACCGGCAGATGGAACAGATAAAACCCCGCCGTTAGGGCGGCTGCAAAATATACCACCATGGCCTTATTTTGCCGGAACGGGAGATGGGTTATGCGCGGCGCATCTCCGGCGGGGGTAGATTTTCTCAAGCCCCACGGGCGGGCCGCCGGAGGCGGGGCGAGAATCCGGGCCGGTTTGGACCGGCGGCCCCACGACGCCCGAAGGGCGAAGGGCGCGCCAGGATTTTTACGCAACTTGTCCCCGAATCAAATTGACTTTTTGCCAACAATGTGCTAAAGTGTATACGCCTGAAGAATCGACATCTTTTGTATGGGAGGACGATAGATTATGTCTCAGCTTAAAGGCGCCTGCATCATCGGCCAGTCCGGCGGCCCCACCTCGGTCATCAACGCTTCGGCCTACGGCGCGATCAAGACCGCCCTGGGAGAGGATTGCATCACCCGGGTACTGGGCGCTTGCAACGGCATCAAGGGCGTACTGGACGACAACCTGATCGACATGGGGAAGGAGGACCCCCAGGAGCTGGCCTACATGCAGTATACGCCCTCTTCCGCCCTGGGCTCCTGCCGCTATAAGCTGAAGGACCCCGACGAGGACGACACCGATTACCAGCGCATTCTGGAGATCTTCAAGAAGTACGACGTGCGCTACTTCTTCTATAACGGCGGCAACGACTCCATGGACACCTGCAACAAGATCAGCAAGTTCATGCTGAAGAACGGCTATGAGTGCCGGGTGATGGGCATTCCCAAGACCATCGACAACGACCTGGCGGGCACCGACCATTGCCCCGGCTTCGCTTCCGCCGCCAAGTACATCGCCACCAGCTGCATGGAGGTGTACCACGACGCCCGGGTGTACGATACCGGCATGGTGACCATCATCGAGTGCATGGGCCGCCACGCGGGCTGGCTCACCGCCGCCAGCGCCCTGGCCTCCTACAAGGGCTGTGGCCCGGACCTGATCTACCTGCCCGAGGTGGACTTCGACATGGACCAGTTCCTGGCCAAGGTGAAGGCCGTCTATGAGAAGGAAAAGAAGTGCATCGTGTGCGTGTCCGAGGGCATCCACGACAAGGAGGGCACCTTCATCGCCGAGTACGCCAACAAGAACATGACCAAGGACAGCTTTGGCCACGCCCAGCTGGGCGGCCTGGCGGCCTACCTGGCCAGCGAAGTGAAAAAGGCCATCAACGCCAAGGTGCGGGGCATCGAGCTCAGCCTGCTGCAGCGCTGCGCCGCCCACTGCGCCAGCCAGACCGACATCGACGAGTCCTACGCCGCCGGCGAAGCCGCGGTGAAGAACGCGGTGGCGGGCATCACCGACCGGATGGTGGGCTACGAGCGGGTGATGCAGGACGGCAAGTACACCTGCCAGATCAAGCTGTTCCCCCTGGACATCGTGGCCAATACCGAGAAGAAAGTACCCCGGGAGTGGATCAACGCCGCCGGGGACGGCATCGAGCCCGCCTTCATCGATTACGCGCTGCCCCTGATCCAGGGCCAGACCAAGCTGCCCATGGAGGACGGCCTGCCCCGGTTCGTCCACCTGAAGAAGGTCAAGGCCTGATTCCCCTCGCCCAGATTCCAAGCCCGTCCCGGTCAGCCGGGGCGGGCTTTTTGTGCTCCGGCCCAGGCAAGGCAAAAGCCTGAAAAAGGAGGGGGAAAATAAACGGAATTTCGGCCTTGCCAAAGAGGTTAAAAGTATGATACAATTATTAACATCAAAAGCCCAAAGAGGGAGACGGCAAAACCATTCATGATGCTCAACGCCGCTTGGCGGCGTGGGGAAACGAAAGGAGGAGACCCAATGAACAAACGCGCAGCGACTTTGATGCTGGCCCTGCTGTTTTTGCTGGTTACCGCCGGCGCCCAGGCCATGACCCCGGGCACCTATGAGGCCCAGGCCAACGGCAACGGCGGGCCGGTGACGGTGGCGGTCACCGTGACGGAGGACGCCATCCAGGCGGTGGAAGTGCTGTCCCACAGCGAGACGGCGGGCATCAGCGACCCGGCGCTGGAGCGCATTCCGGCGGCCATCGTGGAGGGGCAGACCCTGGCGGTGGAAGCGGTGACCGGCGCGACCATGACCTCAAACGCCATCCTGTCGGCGGCGGAGCAGGCGCTATCGGCGGCGGGGGCCGACGTGGAAGCGCTGAAGACGGCGGCTTCCGCCCCTGAGGAGGAGGGGCAGACCATCGAGATGACCGCCGACGTGGTGGTGGTCGGCGCAGGCGGCGCGGGGGTGGCCGCAGCGGTGGAAGCGGCGGACAGCGGCGCTCAGGTCATCCTGCTGGAGAAGCTGTCCCAGATCGGCGGCACCACGGCCACCAGTCAGGGCCTGGTGGGCGGCTACGAGAGCCAGTTCACCCAGGCGCTGGACGTCCATTACACCTTCGATGAAATGTACGAAAACCTGATGAGCAACGCCTCCTACCGGCTGGACCCGGAGCTGACCACCATCACCGTGGAGCGCTCGGGGGAGACCATCGACTGGATGGCCAACCGGCTGAATATGCCCTTCTCCGACGAGGTGGCGGTGGGCTACGGGCCCCTGCAGATGATGCACCAGGTGGAGGGGGCCGGAGCGGCCATCCGCACCGCCATGGAGGCGGCCCTGGAGACCACCAGCGTGGAACTCATGCTGGAGACCCGGGGCGAGACGCTGCTGATGAACGAAGACGGCTCGGTGAAGGGCGTGAAGGCCAGCCAAGGGGCGGACACGCTGCTGATCTACGCCGGCAGCGTGGTCATCGCCACCGGCGGCTACTCCTATAATCCGGAGCTCACCGTGCGCCTGGACCCGGAGAAGGCGGGGGTCATGGCCATCGGCTTCCCCGGCGCTACCGGCGACGGGCTGATCATGGCCAGCAACGCGGGCGCCGCCCTCACCCATACGGGGGACATGATGTGCGTGCTCAAGGACTACGAGATCATGGCGGAGCACCAGGGCACTTCGGCCACCGCCAACGTGTCCAGCTTCATCAGCCGCCCCAACACGGTGCTGGTGGGCATCGACGGCAAGCGCTTCGTGGATGAAAAGGACATCGGCTACATGACCCAGAAGCTGAACAGCCCCATCTTCGACCAGATGCACAAGGACGGGGTGGGCTACGTGTGGGCCATCAGCGACCAGGCCTCCCTGGAGGCCCAGGGCGTCAAGCGGGGGCTGGATATGGAGTTCATCACCGCCGATACCTTTGAGGCGTTGGCGGAGCTGATGGGCGTGGACCCGGCGGCACTGTCCCAGACCCTCACCGACTACAACGCCTACTGCGACGCGGGGCACGATCCCGAGTTCGGCCGGCTGAGCCTGGCCAAGCTGGAAGCGCCCTACTGCGCGGTGCGGGTGACCCCCTGCGAAATCATCACCTACGGCGGCATTGCCCGCAACCAGGAGGGACAAGTCATCCGGGCGGACGGCACGGTGATCCCCGGCCTGTACACCGCCGGCGAAGCCAGCGCCAACAGCGCCTACATGGGCTTCACCATCTCCAACGCCTTCACCTGGGGCCGCATCGCCGGTTCCGGCGCGGCGGCCTACGCCCTGAGCAAGTAAGGCGGGCGGGCCGGCCCTGACGCGCAACGCGGGCGGGCTACGCCAAAGGGGCGGGAAGCTGAGCTTCCCGCCCCTGAGTTTGCACAGGGGCGCTTTCGGCCAATGGAAAACAGCCTGGACGCCGCTCCAGGCGGCGGGGAACCATGGACTGGGGGAGACTACCGGGTAACCGTACCAGAGGTTTTTGCCACGCTGTAGGTGGGATAGCCCGATTTGGCCGCGTAAAGGGTCCCCTTGGCGCGATACCGGTAGCCGGGCGTGCCGGTGAAGCTTAACGTTACCGTGTTCTTCCTTACAGATACTTTCAAGTCCGTGACCGGCCCTTTCACCGGTTGCCAGCCGCTGCCGTCGTTCTCCTGGATTACCAGCGATTTGACGCCGATGGAATCCATGACCGTATCCGCCTCGACTACTGCTTTGGCCGTAATCAAATTCCCAGATGCTTTTCGAATGGTTAGAGTTGCTTCTGTTATTGTGGGATTTGACATAGGCATAATACTATTCGCTAAACCTATAGCAGGGATAGTAAGAATCAAAATCAATACAATGATTAGGAGATGCTTCTTTCGCATAGACTAGCCCCTTTCAAATATAGAGTCCAAAATGCTATGCATTTCCTCCGGCGTTACCCGGCCGGTAATCAAGAGCTGATAGGGCTGTTCAAACCATTTGGCTTGTAATCTTCCTACATTGCTAACAATAATAAACGTGTTTCCAGCTACCGTATATTCCTCGTAATAGTCATTATCTTTTTCCATGTACCCATCCTCGACGCCTTCAAATCCAGGCAGGTCCTTGTGAATAACCATGGACAAATAGTGATCATCTTTCGGGAAATATGCCCCAAACGAGATCATCATATCCACCACGTCGATCTCGAACTCGGGCTTGCCGTAGCCCTGGGGAATCCAGGTGGGCAGGGGCAGGTAGATTTCGTACTCCTGGAGCAGCCGGTCCAACTCCTCATCCAGCCCGGTAGGCTGGAAGGTGGTATAGGGGTCCGTGGCGCTGTCGTATTGGGTATAGATGGTGAAATTGTAGTGCTCATCATCCTGCCAGGTGAAGATGCGCCAGGGGGTCCAGCCCAGGCCGTAGCACACCGCCCCGGCCAGTACCAGGCAAGCCGCCAGGATGAGCGCCACCGCCGCCCGGCGGCTCAGATGCCGGGTGCCCCGCCCTTCCTTCCGCTTTTGGGCCTTATACTGGGCTACTCGCCTCTTGTGCTCCCGGATTGCCGCCTCTACGTCCACCGGGTCCTTGCCGAACTGGCTGTCGGTAATCTGATTGCAAAGGCACAGCAGGCGCAGGCACCTTTCGTCGAATACATCGGCGGGCAAGCTGCGCAAAAATTCCGCCACCACTGCGGCGCTTTCCTTGCTTAAGGGCGCTGCTTGGTTCGGGGCTTCATCATCGGGATGGTCTTCCCCCTGGACTTGCGTTTTTTTCTCCATTATACTCCCCTCACTTAAAAGTGTAACGGAGAAGCCCAATTGTGACAGGATAATAGTTAATATCATGTTAAATAATTGGCGCTTAATCTTATCGATTACCCGCTGCTTCCGCTTGCAG
>DSLFC04102__coassemble_1546_pt1 | contig 12756 bp, 9 predicted proteins | sample DSLFC04102__metabat2_low_PE_004 | metagenome-assembled genome bin DSLFC04102
GCCCTCCGCCAATGGGCGGAGGGCCCCGCGCCTCTAGAAAAGCCGGCGTTTAATCCGAATTACGGATGGCGGCCAGGGAGCTCAGGCCCATGGCCCGCTGGGCCGGGTATATGCCGGACAGCACCGATACAGCGATGACCCCGGACCAGGTGCTCAAGGCGAGGGAGGAGGGAATGACCGAGGTGGTTCCACCGTCGGTGAATAGGGCGGTGGAGGACATGATGGAGCCCACCATCTCCTGAAGCCAGAGCACGTTGTTAAGGGCGTAACTCAGGGCGTAGCTGAGACCCAGACCCATCAGGCCGCCAAACACGCCGATGTAGGCGGCCTCGGTAAGGAACATCATGCGGATGTTGCCCAGCTTGCAGCCCAGCACCTTCATGACGCCGATCTCCCGGGTGCGCTCGTAAATGGACATCATCATGGTATTGGCGATGGACAGGGCAGCTACCAGCATGGAGATGGCGCCGATGAAACCCAGAAATCCCTGGACGGTCTGAATTTGCTCCTTATAGGTGTTCAGGTAATCCAGAGGGCTGGAGCACATGACCCCCATTTCGGTGAGCTCCTTTACCACGTCCACCACGTCGTCCACCGTATCGGCCAACACGTACACGTTCTGGTACTCGGTGAGGGTGCTGTTTTCGATGCCCATTTCCTTGAACAGGGCCTTGTTGTCCCGCTGTAGGCGCTTGAGCCAATTCAGGTTCACCACCGCGCCGTACATAAAAGTCCAGTCGTCGCTGCCCACGTCCAAGGTGCCCATAAACTTGGCCTTGTAATCCTTGGTATAGACCTTGGGGTCCGGGTTGTTCTCGTCGGTATTGGAGTAATCCTCCCAGCGCAGCTGCAAGGTAAACTGGTCGTGGAGCCAGTTCACGTCGGGTAGGGGGATCTCCTCGCCGTTATAGAGGTAGCTCCAGGCGTCGATGTACTCGCTCTCTTTTTCCGGGTCCCGAAATTCCACCATACTCATTTCAGACATCAGGAACTCCATCCGGTCGGTGGAGCCGGTGAAATAGCGCCCGTTTTTGAGGCCCGTGATCTTGGCGAAATCGTTGGGGCTGACGGCGATGAGGTAGGTGGAGTTTTCCAACTTGCCGGTTTGCAGTACGAACTCCATGTTGGCGTACAGGCTGACCACCGGGGTCACAGCGGCCACGCCGGGGGTATGGCGGATGCGGCTGATCACCGAATCGTTGATCTTGGTGATGCGGTTGCCGGTGGTATTCTCCGCGGAACCGTAGCCCCCCCAATAGGGGGACACGTTGATGACCCGCAGGTTGGTTTGGGCTTCCAGCATCTCCATCTGGGCCTGCTGAGCGCCCACGCCCAGGGATATGGTCACCACGATGGCGGCCGTGCCGATCACCACGCCCAGCATGGTGAGCATGGAGCGGAGCTTACGCCGCAGCAGATTGTTCATCGCTGCGGACAAAATGTCAATCCATTTCATCGTCTTCTAAAGCGCGCAGGCGGCGGCGGCGCAGGGCCAGGCCCAGCCATACCACCAACATCAGCACCACGCCTCCCGCCAGCAGGTAGATCTGCCAGGGCAGCATGGCCAGCACCTCGGTGACGGTGGGCGGTTCGGGTTCAACGGGTTCCGCTTCGTAGCTATTATAATCGAAGAAGTCGCTGTCGCTGTAATCCTCTTCTTCCTCCACGGTAAAGCTGATGGGGGTGGTGAGAACGGGCTGCTGCTGGCCGTCTACCGTCTCGTAGGTCACCTCGATGTTGGCGTTAAAACTGCCGCCGGTGAGGGGGATCAGCTCCAATTCCGCAGTCTTGGAGGAGCCGGGGTCCATATTGCCGATGTAGTAGCTGCTGCCGGCGGATACCGATTCGGGATCTTCGGGCACCGCCTTCACCGTCACGTTGTACAGCATGGTCTTGCCCAGGTTGAACACGCCCATTTCAATTTCGTAGCTGTCCCCGGCGATGACGGTGCTGGTGGGCAGCTTGGGCTCGTCCAGCTGGATGCGCTGCACCTGCTTCACCGGGATGACCAGGCTTTGGCTGGCGGTAAGGGCGTTCAGCTCCTTGTCCTGGAAGTCGGCGGACACGTCCAGCTTCACCGAGCCCACCTCCAGGTCCGGCTTGGCCTTCACGTTCAGGCGCAACACGTAATTGGAGCCCGCGTCGATGCGCTCAATGTACTCGGTATTGGTGCCCGAGGTGGGGGTGAGGGCGTCGTCTTCTGCGGTATAGGTGATCTGCATATTGCGCAGGTACTGGCTCTCGCTGGTATTGCGCAGGGTGAGGACGATGTCGAACACGTCCCCCGCTTGGGGCGACTCGGGCTCGGTATGCACATCCTCAACGATAAGCCGGGCCACCGGAAGCGGCTTGGAACTACTCCCGCCGCCGCCCCCGCCTCCGCCTCCGCCGGTGGACATCTTGGCGATCTTTACCGGATAGATCAGCGTAAAGGTCTCTGCGTCGGCGTACAGCGCTTTCAGGGAGGAGGCGGTGGACAGCTTCACCGGCATTTGCAGGTAATAGGTGCCTTTGTCCACGTTCTTCACCGTAAAGGTGCCGAAATTCAATACCTGGCTGCCGTCCTCGTTGGTGGTCAAGGCGGCGGCGCCGATAACCGAGCCGGTCTGGGTAAAGATATTGGTGGATTTGGCCTTGCGGCTGTTTAATTGGCTGCCGGACAGCTCCAGGGTAAGGCCGCCGGTCATGTCCTGGCATACGGCGGCGAGCACGTCCTCATACTTGGTCAGAGCGGCGGGAATTTCCGGGGGATAGGAAAGCAGGGCGTCAATATTGGCGTTGACAAGGCTAAAGACCTGGGTAAAGTAGCCCTCGCCCAGCCCCTCGTAGTCCAGCACGAAGGCGGTAATCACCTCGGCGGCGGGCACCGAAATGGCGGCCTCGCCCTTGGTATAATAGGTAGCCGCCCTGGCGGCGGGCACCGAGGGCTCCCGGTTGGCGGAAGAAGGGCCGGGGGTGGGTTCCGGGGTGGGACCGATGGGGGTTTCCCGCAGGTTGGTGGTGCGCACGTAGCCATCCTGGCCCAAGTATTGGGCCTGGCACCAGTTTTTGCCGTAGCTCAGGATGGTAATTTCGTCCCCCTTCTTGATGCGGTCCAGCACCTTGGAAGAGGTCTTTTGCGCCTTATACAGGTTGATGTCCTTCTTGGCGTACATCACCTGGGTCTGCTGATCGCCGGAGCCCGGCTCGTCCTCGCCGGTTTCCGGGGCGGGAGTAGGGGTAGGCTCCTGGGTTTGGCCACCTTCCTCCACTTCGTTCACCTCGTCCACCTGGGCGATGGCCGCCTGCTGGGCGGGTTCGGCAGCGGCGGCTAGGGGAGAGAAGGCCAACAAAGCCGCCATCAGGAAAATCAACGCCTGCCTATACTTCATCTTTTTATATCCTCCGCGCATGATGGGCCGCCTTATGCCTCGTGCGTCCCGTATTGGGCCTGCATTTCCTCGTCGCTCAGCTCGACCACGGTGCCGTCCTCCAGGGTTTTCACCAGGGTGATCTCGCTGGGATTGGGGTTGGTGGTATTTTCCAGCACTTTGCCGTCCAGCAGTTTGACCACGCGGTCGGCGTACTGGGCCATTTCCGGGTCGTGGGTCACCATGATGAGGGTGGTGCCCCGCTCCCGGCATATGCTGCGGATCAGGCGCAGCACCTCCCGGGAGGTCTTCAAGTCCAGGTTGCCCGTAGGCTCGTCGGCGAACAGGATCTTGGGGGCGGTGACCAGGGCCCGGGCGATGCCCACCCGCTGCTGCTGGCCGCCGGACATCTGGGTGGGCTTGTGGAGCATGTGGGACTTGAGCCCCACGGCGGTGAGCATTTTGCGGGCCTGGCGCTGCCTGCGCATCCTGCCCACCCCCTTGTACATCAGGGGCATGGCCACGTTGTCCAGGGCGGTGTGCTGGGGGAACAGGTTGAAGGACTGGAACACGAACCCCACGTTGTTCAGCCGGAACTGCACCAACTGGCTCTCGTTCATCCGCTCGATCTGCTTGCCCGCGATGCGTATACGCCCCTTGGTGGGCTTTTCCAGCCCGGCGATCATGTTGAGCAGGGTAGACTTGCCCGAGCCGGAGCGGCCAATGATACAGGTAAACTCTCCCGGATAGATATCCAGGGATACCCCGTCCAGCGCCCGCAGCCGGGTAGACCCTATGACGTATACCTTGGTGACCTCGGTCAGGGTGATAATCGGTTCCCGCTGCTCTGCCTGCAAACCTGGCCCTTCTTTCCCAATGTGCTTTCTCGTATAGTATACCACAACCGCGCCCACATTGCCAATCTTTGACGCCGTATGGGTGAAATTGGTTGCAGGGGCGGCGGGGATAAAAAGGGCCGGGTCCGCGAGGCGGCCCGGCTCGGGGCGGTTACCGCCCTATTCCTTTTCTTTTTCCTTCTCCTTGTCCGCCGCGTCGCCCTCCTCGGGGGCGGGGGGCAGGATTTTGCTCACCAGGGCGGCCTCGATGCGCCGGTCCTCGATGCGCTCCACCTGGATGTGCAGCCCGTTCACGTCCACGTCCAGCACGGTGCCGTCCTTGGGGATGGTATGCAGGCAGCTGTACACCATGCCCCCCAGGGTGTCGTAGTCCTCGCTTTCGGGGATTTCCATATCCAGGGCTTCCCCCAGGGTTTCGATATCTACGCCGCCGGACACCCGCCACAGGTTATCCTCCAGCCGCTCGATCTCCACCGGCTGGGCCGGGTCGAACTCGTCGTAGATATTGCCCACGATTTCCTCCAGCAGGTCCTCGATGGTGATGACGCCGGCCACTTCGCCGTACTCGTCGATGACCACGGCGATGTGGATTTTCTTGGTCTGCATGTCCTTGAACAGCTGGTCGGCGTGGATGGTTTCCGGCACGAAGTAGGCCGGCCGCAGCAGCTCCTTCATGGGCTTGGGCTGCTCCCGGGTCAGGTTGAGCAGGTAGTCCCGGGCGTTGAGGATGCCCACGATGTCGGCGGGCTCCTTGTCGTACACCGGGTAGCGGGACAGGCCGGTCTCCTGAATCAGGCCCAGCACCTCCTCCTTGGAGGCGTCCAGGGCGATGGCCTCCACGTCGGGCTCGTGGGTCATGGCCTCCCGCACGGAGATATCGTCGAACTCGAACACGTTTTGAATCCACTGCTTCTCGTCCGCGTCGATGGTGCCCTTTTCCTCGCCCAGGTCCACCATCATGCGGATTTCGTCCTCGGTCACCGTCTCCTCCTCCGCCTCGGTTTTCAGCCGCAGCAGCTTGAGCACCGCGTTGGTGCTCAGGGAGAGGAAGGCCACCATGGGGCGCATCACCTTGGCCGTGGCGGACACCACCCGGCAGCTCAGGCGCGCCACCTCCAGGGGCCGCTGCATGGCCACCCGCTTGGGCACCAGCTCGCCCAGGATCAGGGTAAAGTAGCTCAGGATGATGGTAATCAGGATCACCGCCAGGGTATTCAGCACGCCCTGGGAGATCACCTGGAACCCCAAGCCGTTATAAATCCAGTCCACCAGGGGATCGGCGAAGTTGTCCGCCGCGAAGGCGCTGCCCAGGAACCCGGCCAGGGTAATGCCGATCTGGATGGTGGACAGGAAACCGGAAGGCTCCTCCACCATTTTCAGCAGGATGCCGGCGCTCTTGTCGCCCTCCTCGCTGAGCTTGCGCAGCTTGGTGGCGTTCAGGGAAATGACGGCGATCTCGGTGGCGGCGAAGAAGGCGTTTAGGGCGATCAGCACCACCTGGAGCAGCAGTTGTTGGGGAATGGAACTCAAGTACAAATCTCTCCTTTTATATTGTCTGTCGGGTGCGAGGCCAGCGAAAAGCGCAAAAGGGCATAGCGGCTGCCTCGGGCAGCGCTATACCCATTCAAACAAAACCGTTCGTCTACAGGCCCCTGATTCGCCGGCAGGGTCGTCCATGGAAGGCGTTTCCTTTCTCGCGATGCGCAAACATTATAGTCCATTATATGTCATCTCCTGGGCTCCTGTCAAGCATAAAATGCAGGCTGCACCGCCTTTGCCGCGAAAAAACCGGCAAAAGCGCATAGCTTTGCCCGGCAAAGGGCACAGTATCCCTATAGCATAGCGAGGAGGGACGGCCATGCGCCAAACGCTCACCTATCCCAACCGGCCCCGGGTCCGGGCCAGCGCCGCCATCGCGGGGGCCAAGGAGGGCGCTGGGCCCCTGGGCGGGGATTTCGACCAGGTGGTCCAGGACGAGCTGCTGGGCCAGGACACCTGGGAGCAGGCCGAATCCGAGCTCAGCCGCCGCGCCATCGCCCTGTGCCTCAAGAAGGGCGGCCTCACCCCCGCCGCCCTGGAGGCGCTGCTGTGCGGCGACCTGCTCAACCAGATCATCGCCTCCGGCTTTGCCGGCCGGGCGTTGGGCGCGCCCTTCCTGGGGCTGTACGGGGCCTGCTCCACCGTGGTGGAGGCCCTGGTGCTGGGCGGCGCCCTGGTGGACGGGGGCTACCGGGCCAACTGCGTGTGCGCCGCCTCCAGCCATTTCTGCACCGCCGAGCGGCAGTACCGCTTCCCCCTGGAGCTGGGCAATCAGCGCCCCCCCTCCGCCCAGTGGACCGCCACCGCCGCCGGGGCGGTGCTGCTGGACGCCCGCCGGGATAGGGCCATGGCCCGCCTCACCCACGGCACCCTGGGCCGGGTGGTGGATTACCAAATCGCCGACGCCAACCACATGGGCGCCGCCATGGCCCCCGCCGTGGCCGACACCCTGTGCGCCCACCTGCGGGACACCGGCCGTTCCCCCGCCGATTACGGCCTCATCGTCACCGGCGACCTGGGCTGCATCGGCCGGGATATCCTGCTGGAATTGATGAAGGAGCGGGGCGTGCCCCTGGAGCCCGGCCGCCTGGTGGATTGCGGGGCCTCCCTGTATAATAAGGAACAGGATTGCCACGCCGGGGGCAGCGGCTGCGGCTGCGTGGCCTCGGTGCTGGCCTCCCACTTTTTGCCCATGCTGGCCGATGGCCGGGCCGCCCGGCTGCTGGTCCTGGGCTCCGGGGCCATGCTCAGCACCACCAGCTCCCAACAGGGCCAGTCCATTCCTGGCCTGTCCTACGCTGTAGCATTGGAGGCGGATACCTGATGACGCTGTTCTTTTCCCTCATCAAGGCCTTTGCGGTGGGCGGCCTGCTGTGCGTGGCGGGCCAACTGCTTCTGCTGCGCACCAATTTGACCAGCGCCCGCATCCTGGTGGTGTACGTGGTGACCGGCGTGGCCCTCACCGCCCTGGGCCTGTATAAACCCCTGGTGGATTTCGCCGGGGCCGGGGCCACCGTGCCCCTCACCGGCTTTGGCTATTCCCTGGCCATGGGCGCCATCGAGGCGGTCCACGAACAGGGCCTGGTGGGCGCCTTCACCGGCGGCATCGTCAATACCGCCGGCGGCATCGCCGCCGCCATCGTGTTCGGCCTGCTCAACGCCCTGGTCTTTAAGCCCCGCCCTAAACCTTAATTTGCCAAAAAATACTGCTTCTTCACGAAATATAACCTAGGCCTGCGTCAGCAGATACCCTGCCCTAACGCGAACGGCGTTGTTCTTCCCCGCCCCCCGCAAGTATAATGACACCAGAAAGGGCGTCGCCCTTTCCAGTCTAGGAGAGCATAACGCGCCATGAGCAGATTTCACGAAAACCTTCGCGCCCTGCGGGAATCCCGGGGCCTGACCCAGGAGAGCCTGGGCAACCGGCTGGGCGTGGCAAAATCCACCGTATCCATGTATGAAAGCGGCAACCGGGAGCCCAGCTTCGAAATGGTGGAGTCCATCGCCGACTTCTTTAACGTCCCCCTCTCCACCCTCATGGATTCCGCCCCCGCCGCCCCCGGCCTCTCCTCCGATGAACTGGGCCTGCTGGCCGATTACCGTGCCCTCCCCCCTGCCGGCAAGCGCTACCTGCGCCAAAGCGCCCGCCTGGCCCGCTGCCTCGATCCCGTGGACTGGGAAAAATAACCCCCTCAAAAGAGAGACTTTGGTCTGTTTTCTTCCGAGCCTGAAAAAAACAGACCAAAGTCTTCTTTTTTACCCTTGTCGTTCCCTTCATTAATATGGGGGGGGGAAGGGGGCGCGCCATGGTGGAAGGGAAGCGCACCCCGCCCGGCGGCGGCGGACGCCCCTGGGAACGGCCCCCTTGGGCCGGTTTCGGGGCTCCTGGCCCCCGGCAAGGGCCAAAGTAAATCGCCGGAGAATTTTATCACGAAATTGTTGACATACTGTGACAGGGGTGATATACTACTGATATCCACGAAACGTGAATTCTCGGGAGGGGGGAATCCTGTGGATGCACAGGCGCTGGGGCGCAGGCTTGCCGCCCTGCGGGGCAGCCAAAGCCTGGAGGAAGCGGCCCTCTATATCGGGGTAACGCCCCATGCCCTGGCCCAGTACGAAGCTGGGCTGCGCGTCCCCCGGGACGAGGTCAAGCTCCGCCTCAGCCGGTACTACGGCCTGTCCCTGGAACAGCTTTTTTTCGACCCTCAGGTACACGTATCGTGAATTTTTAAATTGAGAGGAGGGGCTTTCCGTGGAAAACTGCCAAGGCGTGGAAACCGAGCGCCTGGTTCGGGAAGTGCTCCATCTCACTCCCCTGCTGCGCCACAACATCTTCCGCCCCATGGAGCGCTGCGGCAGCCGCATGGGGCCCAACCAACAGGTCATCCTGGGCCTGCTCAAGGAGCGCGGCCCTCAGACCATGGCCCAGCTGGGCCGCGCCCTGTCGGTGTGCCGCCAGCAGATGACCCTGCACATCGAGGAACTGATCCGCAAGGGCCTGGTCACCCGGGCCCAAGGGGAGAAGGACCGGCGCACCGTGGTGGTGGCCCTCACCCCGGAAGGGGAGCAGGCGCTGGACAGCCGGGAAGCGGAAATGGCGCGGGCCCTGTACCCCATCTTCGACCGGTACACCGACGCCCAGAAGCAGGGGCTTTATGAAACGGCCAGAACCATGCGTGAAATCATGCACGGATGAGATATGGACGATGTGAGAAATGGAGGTGAAACCGCGATGCGCTGCGCCAAGTACGGGCCAAATCCAACCCCCACTACCGCATCGGCCATGTTCTGGCCGGACCAACGGCCCGCGACCTTCGCAACCAACGGCCCGCCGGTCCACTGACCGCCGTCCAGCGGCCCCGCGCCGCCGGCCATACCCGCCGCCCCAGGCGGCACGTCACAACGGTTTACAATCATTTGGAGGTGTGTATCCATGACCAAACGTTGGTTATCCCTGGTACTGGTCCTCACGCTGCTCTCCACCCTGTTCACAGGCGTGGCGTTCGCGGCGGAAGAGTATTCCGCATCGTTTAGTGGTGCAAAAGATCATACACTCACTGCCGGGGAAGCGAATACCGTGACCTTGGGAACAATTGACTGCAAGGAAAGCAATGTAGCTAACGCCTTGGTGAAACAGTGGGGTACTCATGGCGTGCAAGTGGCGTTTAAGAACGGTAGCGGAATCAATGATTGGGATAACGTTCAGTCTACCGTGAAGCTTGATGCCAATGATAACACCAAGGTCATTTGGGAAGCCGTGTATACGCCCGAAATGTTGCCTAGCAGTGTGAGCTATGAAATTAAGATACAAAATGCTGTGCCTGATTTCACTGTGACCACAGCTTATGGTAATACGATCAAGGTAACGGTTGCTGACAGTAACCTTGGTACGTATAAGATCGAGGATCTGTACGCGGTTCAGGCAGAGGCTACTGAGTTGAATGAGGACATGACAACTACAGCGCAATTCTGCTATGGTGATACCCCGGTTCCCGAGCCGGTGACCTGGAGCTCCTCGGATGTAAAGGTTGTTACCGTTGATAATAGAGGAACCATCGCTGCGGTAGCCCCTGGAGAAGCCAAAGTTACGGCGACCTTCAACGGAAAGGCGTATTCCATTGACATCAAGGTCACCGAGCAAGTGCTGGCGCCGGTAATCACCGTTACAACAGACGAAGACGGCGTTGCCACCGTGACGATCGAGTCCGCCACCGAGGGCGCGACCATCTACTACTCCATGGCGAAGGATACCGAGCCTGGCGAGCCCACCACGCAGTACGATCCGGAGAATCCTATCAAGATCACCGAGTCCGGCAAGTACACCATCAAGGCGAAAGCTTTCAAGGCCGGTATGCCCGATTCTAATACGGCTTCGAAAATCGTCCAGGTAAATATCAGCGCTACGGGCGTCACCGTGAGCCCCGCCACTGCCACCATCACGGGCCGCGGCACCGCCCAGTTCACCGCCACCGTCACCCCCGCCACCGCCAGCCAGAAGGTGACGTGGGATCTGAGCGACAAACGCTATGCCACCATCGATGAAAATGGCAAAGTGACGGTAACCGGCGACGTGACCGCCGAAACGAAGATCACCGTGCTGGCGACCGCTGCTGGTGTCGAGCCCGGTAAAGCCGAGCTAGTGCTCAAGAACCAGAAGGACGAAGGCGTAACCTGCGACACCACCGACATCACCATTGCCAAGGGCGAGAAGGCCACCTTCAAGGCCATCGTCAAGCCCGCCAACGCCAGCAACAATACACTGACCCTGAAGCCGGTTGGCGTTGGCACCATCGATGGTTTGGAAATTAATGGTGGTGTTCCTGCCACCGACGGCACCTGCACCTGGACCCTGAAGGTAACTGACGAAGCCAAGGTCGGCGACTACAAGCTGACGGTCACCTGTAACAGCGGCGCGGGCGAGACCATCAACCTGCACATCGTGGATACCTCCACCGTCGCCCCCGCCCCCATCTTCTCCGAGAAGACCACCCTCACGGCTGAGGCTGACGACATCACCATCACCAACCCCACCACTGACGGCACCCTGGTGGTGTTCGTGGGAACCACACAGCACCAGGGAACTCCTGGTAAAGACTTCACGTATGATGGTGATAACTTGGATGACGGCAAGAGCGTCACCATCAGCGCCTATGTGGCGAAAGGTATCAAGTACCAGGAAGACAGCCAGACCATCACCCGCACCTACACCAGGGACCTGACCGTGACGAAGATTGAGTTTGACGAAGCGTCCGTAACGATCAATGGCGCGGGCACGGAAGATGTCACCGTGACCCTGACGCCCGGCAGGGCATCCCTGGACAAGGTCACCCTGACCTCCAGCGATACCGGCGTGTTCACCGTGAAGTACGACGGGAAGGGCCACGCCACCCTGACCGCCGTGGCCCCCGGCAATGCCAAGCTCACCGCCACCTCTAAGGATGGCAAGGTCACCAAGTCCATCGACGTGACGGTGAAGAAGGTAGCCGCCACCGCTGTTGAGATTCAGAAGGGCGGAGCCTCTTTCGTAGGCAGTGTGCAGATTCTGAAGACTCAGTACGCCCAGTTCACCGCCAAGGTTACTGGCGGGAATAACATGGCTGCTTCCAACCAGGCCGTGACCTGGACCAGCAGCAACACCGCCGTAGCCACCGTGACCGACGGCAAGGTTGTGGCTGTGGCCGCCGGTACCGCCACCATCACCGCTACCAGCAACGAGAACAGCGCGGTGAAGGATACCGTGACCATCATCGTTCCCGACACCGACGTGACCAGCGTGGCGGCCATTACCTTCGCCCCGGAGACCGGCGCCAAACTCAACGGCGAGACCCCCGTCAAGGTGACCACCGCTACCGAAGGCGCCACCCTGTACTACACCATCAATGGCGACGTGCCCACCACCAGCGACGCTGTGGTGCCCGAGACCGGCGTGGTCATCACCACCCCCGGCAAGGTAACCCTGCGGGTGCTGGCGGTCAAGAGCGGCCTGACCAACGTAATGGCCGAAGCCAAGTATACGGTAAACATTGCCCTGAAGGACGTAACCCTGCCCGGCAACCAGACCGTGTACGTAGGCGAGACCCTGCAGATGGCCGCTACCCTGACTCCGGCCAACGCCACTGTGAAGGAAACCCGGTGGGAAGTGGAGGACGTGGAGGACGTGGACGACGGCGCTGACCTGGCCACCATCGACAGCAAGGGCCTGCTCACCGCCAAGGACAAAACCGGCATGGTGAAGGTCACCGTGACCGTAACGCCTGAGGAGGGCGACGCGCTGACCGCCAGCTGCCTGGTGACCATCAGCAAGCGGCCCGTGGTTGGCCTGACCATGCTGCCCGCCTCCGTGACCCTGAACATCGGCGATGAACAGCAGTTGGCCTACGTGGCTACCCGCGAGACCGCCAAGGAGACCGACGGCGTTTGGACCAGCAGCGACACCAAGGTTGCCACTGTGGACCGCAACGGCATGGTAGAGGCTGTGGCCGCCGGTACCGCCACCATCAAAGTGGCTGTGAACGGCAAGGAAGGCACTGCCACCGTGACCGTACTGGCCGATCCCACCAGCATCCCGGCCAAGCTCACCGCTAGCCAGAAGCCCACTTACACCGCCACGCCTTCCAGCAAGGTCTATTCCGCCCTGGAGGGTGGCTCCCTGAGCGTGCAGGTCGGCACCCTGACCCCCGCCAGCGGCACTACCCTGGAGCAGCTGTTCTACTACTACACTGTGACGGTGACGAGCAACGACTTTAACACTTTCGAGAGCGGCGTCAACTTCGTGGTGGCCAAGGACGGCGCTGTGTACCTGAACATCCCCGACGTGGGCAAGACCAGCAAGTTCTTCGACTACACCATCACCTTCGCTGTGAAGGATAACCGCACCACCGTTAAGACTTTCGCCGGTGGCAATACGATTGTGACGAAGAACAACACCCTGAGCGTCACCAACCTGCCCAGCGCCATCAACTTCACCGCTGCCTCTGTGGCTGACACCAGCCTGGAGGGCGGCAAGA
>DSLFC04102__coassemble_1550_pt1 | contig 12724 bp, 11 predicted proteins | sample DSLFC04102__metabat2_low_PE_004 | metagenome-assembled genome bin DSLFC04102
CCGGCGCCCAGGCCCGCGCAGGCTTCCCCCCAACATCCCGGATGCCCGGGAGAGGATCGCCCCGTTCCCCCCCCCGACGGCCTGGATGCCCGCGCCCGGCTGGGGCGGGACGGCGCAAAGGGCCCGGGGAGCCATGGGCTTCCCGGGCGGGTTGGGGATGCGTTACAGCTCGACAATCAGGCGGTTCTCGCCTTGCGCGTATTCGTATTGGCTGCCCTTGACCGTGGCTTGAATCAGCATCCGGGACAACTGGTCGCCTTCCTCCAGGGGGTTGTAGGCGGCGCCGCCCCACACGAAGCGCATTTCCAGCTTGCCCGTCTCCTCGGAGTATTCCGTGGACACGTTGAGGACGTTGGCGCCGGCGCTGTGGGGGATGATGTTGGTGGCGCAGATTTCCTCAAAGGCCCGGCGCAGCCCGTCCAACCTGCGGCGGGGAAGCAGGTTCTTCTCGCCAAACCGCTCCAGGGCCTCGGTCATGGCGATGAAGTCGTAATCCGGGGACGTAATGGAGAAGGGGAGCACCTTCAGGCGCTTCACAAAGGCCCGGGTCCGGTCCTTCGCCGGGTGATCGAAGATCTGCTCCGGGGTTCCGTCCTCGTAGATGACGCCCTGGTCCATGTAGAAGATGCGGGTGGACACGTCCCGGGCAAATTTCATCTCGTGGGTGACGATCATCATGGTCAGGCCTTGGGAAGCCAGTTTGCGGATCACCGCCAGCACCTCGCCCACCATGGTGGGGTCCAGGGCGCTGGTGGGCTCGTCGAACAGCACGATCTGCGGATTCATGGCCAAGGTACGGGCGATGGCTACCCGCTGTTTCTGGCCGCCGGACATCTCGTCGGGGTAGTTGAGGGCCTTTTCCGCCATGCCCACCATCCGCAGCAGCTCCATGCCCTTTTCGTAGGCCGCCTGGCGGGGCACCTTTTTAAGCAGGGTGGGGGCCAGCATCAGGTTTTCGATGACGGTGAGGTGGGGGAACAGGTTAAAGGACTGGAACACCATGCCCATGCGCTGGCGAATGGCGCACAAATCGGTCTTGCGCAGCCCCATATCCTGGCCGAACACGGTGATCTTGCCCGAAGTGGGCGTCTCCAGGCGGTTGATGCAGCGCATCAGGGTGGACTTGCCCGTACCCGAGGGGCCGATAATGGTGATGACCTCGCCCCGGTGAATGACGGTATTCACGTCCTGCAAAGGCGTGGCATTGGGGTACACCTTCTTCAGATGCTCTACCTGAATGAGTTCCTGATTGCCGGAGGCGGACTGGACGCTTCCCTGCGTCTGACGCTCTGGATTGGCGCCCGCCTTTTCGGCGTCCACGCCCTTGGGCAGGCGGCGGGGACGGCGCTTGGGGTCGATATCGATCTCCAGCCTGCCTACAGCGAAGATAATCAGGCTGGAAATGGCGAAGTAGATGGCGGCAGTAGCCAGCAGGGGGAAGAAGGCATCGAAGGTGCGGCTGCGGATGATATCCCCCGCCTTGGTCAGGTCCTCGATGGAGATATAGCCCACGATGGAGGTGAGCTTGACCATGGACACCAATTCGCCCTTGTACAGGGGCAGCACATGGCGCAGCGCTTGGGGCATGATTACCCGGCCAAAGGCACCCGCCCGGCTGAAGCCCAGCGCCGAGGCCGCCTCCCACTGGCCGTTGTCCACCGCGTTGATGCCGCTGTTGAGCACGCCGGACACCGACACCGCGAACATGATGCCAAAGGCGATGATGCCCACCGTCACCGGGCTTAGGTCCACCGAGGCGAACACCACGAAGTAGATGATCATCAGCACCACCAGGTTGGGCACGCCCTGCATCAGGGTGCAGAAGCCGTTGGCGGGGCCCCGCAGCCATTTATGGCGGCTGCGGGTGAGCAGGCATAGCCCGAACCCCAGCACCGTGCCCAGCGCCCCGGAGAATACGCCCAGTTCCAAGGTAACCAGCAGGCCGCTGAGGATCAACTTCCAGCGGTCCTCCCGCAGGAAGGTGCTCTCGAAGCTGTCCTTCACGCCCTCCCAGAAGCTCTCTTCTCCCTCCGTGTCCTCCCGGATGGCCAACACGGCGTACTCTTGCCGGTAGGGCCGGGAGAAGTCCAGGGCGTTTTTGCGCTCCTCGGTTTCAAACAGGTTGGCGGCCACATAGTCCACCTTGCCGGTTTGCGCGGCAGAGAGCACGCCGCTCCAGTCGTACACGTGGATTTCCAGCCCCGCGCCGTACCACTGGGCGAAGCGGCGCATCAGCTCCACGTCAAAGCCGGTAATGGTTTCGCCCTGATAGAAGGAGTAGGGCTCCGCCAGCCCCGTGGTACCCACCCGGATGATGGTCTGGGGGTTTTCCGGCAGGTCGATGTCGGGCATGGCGTAATCCCGCTGGTTTATCCAGCGCACCTCCATGTCCGCCAGCACGCCCTGTTCCTCCATCTCGTCCAGGAAGCGGTCGATAGCCTCCTTGGCGTCGGGGAGCGCGGACTGGAGGCTGATGCCCACCGCGATGTTGCCCACCCCAATCTGGCCGTCGCCGTGGAGCCGCAGCCCCTGGCCGTTGGCGGACATGTAGCTCTCGTAGGAGGTTTGGGATACGGCGTAGGCGGTGGCCTTGCCGGTGGATACCGACAGGAAGCCGTCGGTGACGTTGTTGACGTAGATAAAGTTGGCCTTGGGATAGGCGGCCTTGGCGGCGGCCTCGGTCATGGTGGTGGCCTCCACCGCGATGGTCAGGCCGGGGGAATTCAGGTTGATGTCTCCGTTGCTGGTGGGGATGTTTTCATCTCGGCATACCAGCACCGTACCGCCCACGTAATGGGCGATGGGGAAGTCCATCTCCTCCTGGCGCTCCGGGGTGATGGAGAAGCAGCTGGAGGCCACGTCCACTTTCCCGGTTTGAATGAAGTTGATCAGGGACGCAAAGTTGGTGCGGGTAAACTCTACCCCCATGTCCAGCCGGTCCGCGATGATCATCAGCAGCTCCACTTCGTATCCTGCCGCGTTGCCGTCACCGCCGATGTAGTCCATGGGCATGGCTGTGGCGTCATAGGCATATTCCAAGGTACCGCCTGCACGGTCCTCCAGCTGGTACGCATCCCAGTTGATAACCATGAGCTCCTCGTTGCCAGAGCACCACTTGCTCTTCAGGTCGGCCAGCACCCCTTCTTCGTCCAACTGGGCGATGACCTGAGAGAAGCGGCCGGTGAGGGGGCTGCCCTTTTGCAGGGCGAAGCCATAGCAGTCCTCGGCCAGGATTTCCGGGAAGATGACGAACTCGCCCTGATTTTGGGCCACGGCCATCATGGCCATGGGCAGGTCCAGGGCCACCGCGTCCACGTCGCCCTTGCGCAGCGCTTCCAGCTGGGCGGAGATATCGTCGTAGCGCTTAATCTCCACCTGGCCCACGGATTCCTCCAGAATGCTGTCCAGCACCGTGCCCGTGAGGATGGTGATGTTCTCCCCCACAAAGTCGGAAACCTGGACATATTGGCGGATTTCTTCCGGCTGCGCTCCGCACCCGCAGTTAACCAGGGCCAACGCCAGCAGCATTAGCGCGGCAATCAGCCTTTTTAGCACCCGGCCTCGCTTTGAACAAAGCATTTGGTTCATCTTCCCCAATCCTCCCCGAAGAAAATGACTCTGGTTTGCTTTCCTTGCGCTGCGGTCTCCCAGCGCCTAACTCCGGGCGCGTCCCGGCGCTTTCGCATTGCATCCAACCGCACCTAGCCGTCTCCCGGGCCTGGCGTCAGGCCGTCCGTCCCTCCTGCCTCATCCCTGAAGGATGAGCTGCAAGGGGTCCACGCCGTTCATCTTGGCCAGCACCGCGAACAGGATGGCACCTGCCGCCAGTGCCGCTACCGCGCTCCATATCACCCAGCCCTCGGGACGGGCCGCCCGGATATATTCGGTGGTATCCTCCGGCGCGGAGACCCGCTCCAGGGTGGACTTGCGAAAAAGGCTCTCTTTCATGGGCTTCGTTCCTTTCTTCATCGTCGAACGGGGGAAAACCCTGTCCCGCCCCGCCGCGTCCATTAAAAGTCCAGGCTGTCCACCCGCTCCAGCAGGCCGTCCAGCCGCTCCCGGCACAGTGCAACCTGGGCCCTTCCCTGGGGGGTATCCAGGCCGCCCCGGCGCAGGGTGCGCCGCATCAGCCGGGCGTAGCCCAGCACCATGGCCTTTTCCTCCACCTGATTGGCCCCTTCGCCCCCCCGGCCCAGATAGCCCTCCAGGGACTTGCGCCAGATGAGCCGGGCCGTGGCGGCGGGCAGCCGCAAAAAGGCGCTCACCGCTTCCGGGTTCAGTTCTCCAAAGCCCACGTAGGCCATGTGCATGGAGGCCAGCTCAAACAGGGGATGCCCCACGCACAGGGTGTCCAGGTCGATGATCAGCGCTTCCTCCCCCTGGAGCATCACGTTGTTGGTGTGGCAATCGCCGTGGAGCAAAGTATCCCTATCGGGGGCCGCCGCCACCAGCGCCTCCAGCTTGTCCCCCTTTTCCGGGGCCAGGTGGGGCTTCAGGTCCCGGACCCATTGAAGGGCCAGTTCCTTCATGGAGGGCAGCTCCCCGGGCTGGACCCGGATGGCGTGGATGCGCTGGATGAGCTCCACGTACAGGGCCACGTACCGGTCCAGGTCCTGGGGGGACTGGGCGATCAGCCCGGAGAGGGACTGGGCCTGGAGCATCTCGAACACCGCGCCATAGCGCTCCCCCACCCGCACCACATCGTAGGGAATGGCGGTGGGCACGCCCAGCACCAGGGCCTTGCGGGCCAGCTGGCGCTCCCTGCGCACCTGGGGCAGGCAGTCCGGGCGGTCGTAGACCTTGACCACCGCGTCGGAGGCGATGCGGTACACCACCCCGTTGGCGCCCCTGCCGATGGCCGGGCATCCCTCCACGCTGATGGAGCGATGGGCCTTTTCCACCGGCATCATCTGGGTAAAGCCGGTGGTTTCCAGGATATCGTAGACCAGGGGGGAGGCGTTGACCAGGCTGAGGTCCGCCTCCAGCTTCCTCAGGCGCAGAATCACCCGCAGCCCGGCGCTGGAGATATATTTAAGCCCCTTCAGGTCCAGCACCATGGCCCCGTGGGGCTGCTGGCGCAGCGCCATCAGCCGCTGCTCCTCCTGGAGCGCGTTGCCGGTATCGACCCGTCCCGTCAGTGCCGCGGTAAGGGTGGGCATGTCTTGCGCCATGGTTCATTCCTCCTCCTTCGCCGTTTCCTCCGGCCGCCCCGGAGAGGGGCCCTCGTCCCCTTCTTCAAATACCTGGCCGATCAGCCAGTCGTACTCCCGCCAGGCCGGCGTGTCCGCCAGGGACTCCAGGGCGCAGGCAATGCTGCGGTAATACCAATGGTGCTGCCGGGGGTCCTTTTGGTTGAACAGCTCCCACATCTTTGGCCCCAGCTTCAGCTTGCCCCGGTAAAAGGCACGCATGTTGGACAGCTTGTCCCCCAGCACCACCGCCGCCTCCCCCCGGTCCAGGCCCCCTTGCAGCCGGGCGACGGTCTGCTCCTTGCGGCCCCGCCAGCTCAGCTCCGGCGCGACGCCCCGGCACTTGTCCTCGGTCTCCAGCGCCACCAGCCGGGCCACCCGCTCCCCAAAGGCCTGGCGCAGCTGCTCCAGGCTGACCCCCGCGTCCTCCACCGTGTCGTGGAGCACCGCAGCGGCCAGCACCTCCGGGTCCCGGGTCAGGGTGGCGGCGATGGCCGCCGCCTCCATGGCGTGGAGAATCATGGGCGAACCGTCGCCCTTGCGCGGCTGACCGCCATGGGCTTCTACGGCGAATACCATGGCTTTCGACAAAATATCCAAGCCCATTTCCTCCCTCAGGGGCCGCCCTTTTGACGCCCCGCTATGGCGTTGCCTCCCAGCCCCGGGCATCCCGGCGGCGGCCCATCATCCACGGTCAGTTCATATCTCGGCGGCCAGCCCTCACGGGGCGGCGGCCTCTTCCCGCAAGGGCGCCCGCTTGCCAAAGCTGCTGATGGCCTGAACCGGGCAGACCAGCACGCACAGGTGGCAGCCCACGCAGGCGGCAGGGTTCATCACCGGCCGGCCCCCCTTCATGGTCAACGCCTCGTGGCCGCCGTCCTGGCAGGAGAGGGCGCACCGGCCGCAGCCCAGGCACTTGTCCCGGTGGAACCTGGGCAGCAGCACGCTGTCCCGCTCCAGCCGCTCCAGGGCGGTCACGTTGTCCACGCCCAGGCCCTCCAGGCTGGAGACCCGGTCCAGGGCCTTTTCCCGCAGGTATAGGGTGAGCCCCTCCACCAGGTCCTGAATGACGCGGTAGCCGTACTGCATCACCGCAGTGGTCACCTGCACGTGGTTGGCCCCCAGGAGCAGGAATTCCGCCGCGTCCCGCCAGGTCTCCACGCCGCCCATGGCGCTGATGGGCACGCCCTTGAGCTGGGGACAGGCGGCCAATTCCCAGATAAAGCGCAGGGCGATGGGCTTTACCGCTTTGCCCGAATAGCCGCCCACCCCGGACAGCCCCCGCACCGCCGGACTGGTGGCATAGGTGTCCAGGTTCATGCCCATGATGCTCTTTACCGTGTTGATGGCGGCCAATCCGTCCGCCCCGTTTTCCACCGCCGCCAGGGCCATGGGGCGCATGTCCGCCACGTTGGGGGTAAGCTTGGCCACCAGGGGCACTTGGCAGCCCTGCCGGGCCGCTCGGGTGTACTGGGCCACCGCCTGGGGGCTCTGGCCCACGTCCACCCCCAGGCCGCCCTGCTCCATGTTGGGGCAGGAGAAATTGCACTCGATCAGGTCAGCCCCCGCGTCCTGGGCCATGCGGGCCAGCCGGGTCCATTCCGCCTGGTCCCGGCCCATGATGGAAACCATCATCACCTTGCCGGGATAATCCCGCTTCAGCCGCCTGACGCAGTCCATGTCGCTTTCCAGGGATTGGCCGGACAATTGCTCGATGTTTTTAAAGCCGTAAAAGGCCCCGCCGCCGCCCAGGGCGGAATACCGGGGCGAGGCCTCCCGGGGGATGAAATCGCACACCGTCTTCAAGCAGGCCCCCGCCCAGCCCATGTCGAAGGCCCGGGCGATCTTCTCGTAACTGCTGGCCACCACCGAGGAGGACAGCACGAAGGGATTTTCCAGCTTGACGCCGCAAAAATCGCAGGACAGGTCCACGGCCCCCTTCTCCATCCCCTCCAGGCTGGGCCGGGCCGCCTGAAGCGCCTGGAATACCCGGCGAATCTGAACGGGCCCCTCCGGGCGCAGGCAGGCGCTCTGGCAGGGCGCGCCGCAGCGGGCGCAGGGGTCCTGCTGGGGAAGGGCCAACGCCGCCCCCGCCAGGTTGTCAAAGTACAGGCTGCGCACTCGCCGGGCCGGGTCTACCCCCTCCGGGCACGCCCGGGAACAGGGCGCCTCCGGGCACAGCATACACCGGCGCGCCTCCGCCACAGGGATATCGGCTTTCCAAAACAATAGCGCTCCCCCCCTCGCCTGTCCAAGGGCCCGAGCCCCTAGGCCAATGGCCCTCCAGGCGCCCTGCCTTTTTATGCGCCAAGGGCACAAAATATCTAGTCCATTATACCACACCGGGCTTGCGTTGGGTAGCGCATTTGGAAAAAAAGATTTACCTCGCCATAAAAAAGCGCCGCCCGCGCCTACCATCTGAGGGAGAAAAAACGCCGTTTATCGTAAAACGGTGGAAAACGGCGCTCAATCTTCTTATACTGTATCCGTAAGAACGGCGGGGTGAATGGGATGCAAATTGAAATCAAAATCGTCGAAAGCTGCGCGGAACCCAGAATAATCATCGTCACCAATGGCGTGACGGATGAAGTGCAGGAAATCATCCGCAGGCTTTCCGATGAGCGGCCCACCGCGATAGCCGGATTCAAGGACGGCAGGGTAGAAATCCTGGAGCCTGAAGAGATTTATCGCGTCTATGCGGCAAAGGGCAAGACCGTCGCCGAAACCGGCCGGGGCGACTACATCATGCGGCTGCGGTTGTACGAAGCGGAGCAGCGGTTGGATAGCCGGGCCTTTGTGCGAATATCCAACGGCGAAATGATCAACTTAAAAAAGGTAAAAGGGTTTGATCTGAGCTTTACCGGCACCATCTGCGTGGCGCTATCCAATGGAACGGTCACCTATGTATCCAGGCGGTATGTGGCCAAGATCAAACAAGTGCTGGGAATATGAGGTGGACGAGATGAAAAAGAAGCTGATAAGCCGGGGACTGTTGGGGTTTCCCCTGGGCATGGCCATGGGATTTGCCATCACGGTGGGCATCTCCCTCTGGATCGGAGACGGCGCGTATTACCCCGCCGTGCCGGAACTGATCCACGCCATGGGCACGGAGCTCAACGCCGTCATGTGCCAGAGCCTTCTCTGCGGCGTCCTGGGTTCCGGCTTTGGCATGGCCTCCCTCATCTGGACAATCGATTCGTGGAGCCTGGCCAAGCAAAGCGGGGTCTATTTTTCGATCGTTTGCGCAATCATGCTGCCCATCGCCTATGCTGCACACTGGATGGAGCATTCCCTAAACGGGGTTCTCGCCTATTTCGCCCTGTTCGCGGCGATTTTCGCCGCCGTCTGGATTGCCCAGTATTGGGCCTGGCGGGCTCGCGTCAAGCGCATGAACGACCGGGTGAAAGAGGGCAACGCGGCAAAGTAAAGGGCCCCATCACCGGCGGGATGCCCCCACAACCGTCCGGGGCCCCGCCGGATTCACCGGCGGCTCGTATATCCGTTGCTGATACGGCAAAAGGGGTAACCGGGCATTGGGCTATAGCGTGATTCGCGTCAAGAGGCTTGGATAATCCTTCCGTCCTTGACGCCCAGGATATAACCCCAACGCCTGGCTGCGGCAGCGCCGGCCTCCCCACACAACCTTTACGCCCGGCCTGAGGGAAAAAGGCCGGGCGCTTGCCGCAAAGGGCGGCGTTGGGCCGCCACGACCGCCGCGCCTCCCGCCAGGGCGCTTGCGCCCGCAGAGGCAAGCCCATGCTTCGCGTTTACAAAAGACAAGCCGCCCGTGACAGGCGGCTTGGTGGTGGGGTTAGGAGGGCTCGAACCTCTGACCTTCACGATGTCAACGTGACGCTCTAACCAACTGAGCTATAACCCCACGCGGCGAATTTTATTATACTATCTGCCGGCAGGGATGTCAAGTTATTTTTGCCGGAACCCTGCCAGCCGCTTTCCAGGCTGAATGCCTTATCTGACGCTGCGGCCGGATGGTCCGGCGGGCAAGGGAGGGACGGCAGGGGGCGCTGCGAGGGGCAATCAGCCCCATTTCTCCTGGGCCTGGCGCTGGCGGACCTCCGGGTCGAACATGGCTTTTTGGATTTGGGGATTGGCCTGAACCAGGCCCAGGTGGATTTGGCCGTCCTTGCGGTAGGCGAAGCATACCTTGTCCATGGGTTCCAGGGGCCGGGACAGGGTGGCGTCTATCATGATCCGGGCCTGGGGCCATTTGGCCGCCGCGGCCTTGTCCTGGCCCAGGAACAGGATATCCGACAGGGGCACTTGCAGCATCACCTTGGTGCGCTGGCCGTACAGCAGCTCGATATAAAAGGAACCCTGGGACACGGTGTACTGGTATTCCAGCACGTAGTTGCGCATCAGGGCGTAGGCGCCCAGGCCGGTGACCAGCAGCACCGCCAGCTGGCCCCAGATGGGCTCCACCCGCCGGCCCAGCAGGTTGACCGCCACCGTGGCCAGCAGCAGCAGCGCCAGGATGGCCAGAATCATCAATATTCCCTGCCAGGGCTTGATCTTTTGGGGACTGACCCGCTGGGTAATCATGCGATTTCCTCCTGTTCCGGAAGGCCTTCTTTCAGATGCTCCATCACCCAATCCAGCACCGCCGCGCTGGTCTGGGGATTGGCGCTGTAGCCCATCATCACGGCGTAAGCGTCCTGGGTTTGATAGCCGATTTCTTCCAGCCCCTTGAGCCCCGAAACGGGCAGGGCGTACAGGTGTTCCTCCCCGTCGGGGGGCAGGGGTGCGCCGTCCTCGCTTGTCTGCTCCGAGGGGGCCTTGAGCACGCAGTTGGTCAGGTCCAACCCCTGGGTATGGAGCAGCCCCTGCTCCACGAAATCGTCCAAGGGCATCAGGGCGTCCTGGACGTGGAGCTGGGTAAACAGGTTTTCGGGCAATATCCAGATGTCTCCCTCCTGGGCGGCGATGCGCACCAGGTATACCTGGGCGCCGTAGATGTCGGCGTTGCTGTCCCCGGAGTAGGAGATGGAATAGAAGCCCACTTCCTCCAGGGTTGGATCGTAGGCCTGGCCCCAGGCCAGGGCCGAAGCGCTCAGCGCCGCGGACAGGGCCTCGGTATCCGGATAGCCCCCCTGCACCAGCACGAAATCCACCTTGCGCTCAGCGGGGGGGCGGTAGGCGGTGACGGTGTACAGCAGGTCCGCCGCGAACCAGCCCGCCACCGCGATGAGCAGGTACACCCACAGCCTGTACTGGAAATGGTTTTTGATATCCCCTTTCAGGGCGCCTTTTGCCATAGTGCCTCCTTAATATGGCGCAAAAGCGGCGGCGAATGTCACGCCGCCGCCATCATTCCTTTATTCCTTGGGCTTCATGGTGGGGAAGAGCAGCACGTCCCGGATGGATGCCGAATCGGTGAGCAGCATCACCATCCGGTCCACCCCGAAGCCCAGCCCGCCGGTGGGGGGCATGCCGTACTCCAGGGCGCACACGAAGTCCTCGTCCACCGAGGCCTTGGCGCCCTGGGCCCGCTTGGCCGCCACCTGCTTTTCAAAGCGCTGGCGCTGGTCGATGGGGTCGTTGAGCTCGGAAAAGGCGTTGCCGAACTCATAGCCCATGATGAAGAACTCGAACCGCTCGGTGAGCAAGGGCTCCTCCGGCTTGCGCTTGGCCAGGGGCGATACCTCGATGGGGTAGTCGTAGATGAAGGTGGGCTGAATCAGGTTGGCTTCCACCGTCTCCTCGAACAGCAGGTTCAGGCATTCGCCCCGGGTGAACCCGGCCTCGGGAGCGAAGCCCGCCCCACGGCAGGCCGCCCGGGCCTCCTCGTCGCTGTGCCAGTCGTAGTAGTCCAGCCCGGAGTACTGCTTTACCGCCTGGGCCATGGTCATTCGGGCCCAAGAGCCCCCCAGGGATACCGGCGTGCCCTGGTAGGTAATATCCAGTGTGCCGTTCACCTTCAGGCACACTTCCTTATAGAGCGCTTCCACCAATTCCATCATGCCGTGGTAATCGGTGTAGGCCTGGTACAATTCCACCGTGGTGAACTCCGGATTGTGCCGGGTATCCATGCCCTCGTTGCGGAAGATGCGGCCCACCTCGTATACCCGGTCCAGCCCGCCCACGATCAGCCGCTTCAGGTGCAGCTCGGTCTCGATGCGCAGGAACATGTCGATGTCCAGGGCGTTGTGGTGGGTGATGAAGGGCCGCGCCGCCGCGCCGATCTCCAGGGTGCCCAGCACCGGGGTGTCCACCTCCAGATAGCCCCGGCCGTCCAGGAAGGAGCGGATGGCCCCCAGAATCTGGCTGCGCTTGACGAAGGTGTCCCGCACCTCCGGGTTGACGATCAGGTCCAGATAGCGCTGGCGGTAGCGGGTGTCGGTGTCCTTCAGCCCGTGGAACTTCTCCGGCAGCGGGTGCAGGCACTTGGTGAGCAGGGTGAGGGACTGGGCATGTATGGAGATCTCCCCAGTCCGGGTCTTGAAGACCAACCCCTCCACGCCGATGACGTCGCCGATGTCGTAATCCTTAAATTGGGCGTAGGCTTCCTCGCCCACGTCGTCCCGCTTCACGTAGGCCTGAATCTGCCCCCCCGCGTCCAGCAGGTGCATGAAGCTGGCCTTGCCCATGATCCGCCGGGACATCATCCGCCCGGCCACGCACACCTTTTGCCCCTCCAGGGCCTCGTAATTTCCCAGAATGTCCCGGGACAGATGGCTCTGCCCATACTGGGTCAGCCGGTAGGGGCTGGCCCCTGCCTGCTCCAGCGCCTGCAGCTTGGCCAGGCGTATGCGGGTCTGCTCGGAATAATCTTCCATGGGGTTCCTGGTTTGTTCCTCCGCCATGCTCTATCCCCCAAATACTCGGTTAATGGATTTCATCGATCCGCAGCTTGATCACGCCGCCCGGCGTCTGAGCCTCCACCACTTCGCCTACACGGGCCCCGATCAGCGCCTTGCCGATGGGGGATTCGGTGGAAACCTTCAGCTTGGACGGGTCCGCCTCGGTGGCGCCTACCAGGGTGTAGGTGTCCTCCTCCTCGTACTCCAGGTCGAACACCCGCACCTCGCTGCCCACGCCCACAACGCCCGCAGGCTGACCGGCCTGGTCCACCACCTCGGCGTTGCGCAGCATCTCCTCCAAGTCCCGAATGCGGCCCTCAATGCGGGCCTGCTCGTTCTTGGCCTCGTCGTATTCGGCGTTCTCGCTCAAGTCGCCAAAGGAACGGGCTACTTCGATCTCCTTGGCGATCTCCACCCGCTTGACCGTCTTGAGCTCGTTTAACTCCTCATCCAGCTTTCGTTTGCCGTCGGGCGTCAACACCACGCGGTTGACAGCGTTTTCCTCGGCCACTGTTGAGACCCCCTATCCATAGATAGAAATAAGCCGGAAGCCATAATAAAACGAACAACACCGTAAGCCACGGTGCTGTCCGGCTTCCAGACATGGACAGTATAGCATCTGAAGTTCGCCTTGTCAAGAGACGCGCATAAATTTATGGCCAAGGGGAACGGGGGCCCGATTGCTAGGAAGCCTGCGGGCTTCCCCGGGCGCAATCG
>DSLFC04102__coassemble_1569_pt1 | contig 12502 bp, 10 predicted proteins | sample DSLFC04102__metabat2_low_PE_004 | metagenome-assembled genome bin DSLFC04102
GGCCCGCAAAGCGGGCCGGCTGGGGGGCGGTTGGGGCCGGGCGGCCCTGGGAGCCCCGTCGGGATTAACGGAAGGCGGGGCTGTGTTCTGTATCATGGTAGCACAACCGGCGAGCCAATGCAAGGGGCGGGGCGGGAATTCTGCCGAAGGGCGCAGCCCGTGTCCGGGATTGACCCTGGCCCCGGCATGTGTTAAAATAGCGTTGCAGGCCGCAGCGGATTCCAGCAGGATGCGCGTCGCCCCGCGCCCGGGAGAAAGGGCCCCCCGCCAGGAAAATCCCGCCTCGCGCCCGGTCAGCTGGAGAAGGTCCGGCCCAATTTCCGGGCCCGGCGGCAGGCGGACGCCAGGATGGCCTCTACGGGCGCCCCCTCAATGTCCAGCCCCTGAGCGGTGACCTGGTGGAATGCCGGAATGCCCAGCATGTTTCCCACCGCCCGCAGGTAGCTTCCGCCCAGGTTGAGACCCTTGGGGATGGGGCTGCCGGCGGTGGTGAGCAGGCCCATGCGCCGGGCCCGGCACAGGCCCACGGGGCCGCTGTCATCGTACATGAAGGTAATGGTGCGGGCGAAGATGTGCTCGATATACACCTTGAGCGCCGAGGGAAAGGACAGGTCCCAGTAGGGAGCGGCTATCAAGATTTGATCGGCCTGGGCGAATTGACGGGCCAGGTCAAACATGGGATCCTGGGTGCGCCCGGCCTGGATCAGCGCTTCTCGCCGCTCCACCATGGCCCCGTCGTAAGGGATTAGGGAGCAACCGGCCAGGCGCAGCAGTTGGCGCTCCCCTTGATATCCCTGCAAAAAGGCGTCCAGCAGTTTTAGGGTACGGGATAGGCCCTCTCCTCTGGGGCAGGCGTCCACGATGAGCAAGGACATGGGCGTTCCTCCTTGGGCTCGAGTTGTATGAGAATACCGTTCCCCATCTATTTTACGGCCTTCGGGCCGGGAAAGCAAGAGGTGAAAGCAGATGCCCATTCACAAAGCCCCCACCTGGCACAACCAGGCCATGCCCGGCGATTTCGCCCGGACTGTGCTCATGCCCGGCGACCCCAAGCGCAGCCGGTTCATCGCCGAGAACTACCTGGACGGGGCCAAATTGATGAACGACGTGCGGGGCGTTCAGGGGTACACCGGAAGCTACAAGGGAAAAAGGGTGTCGGTGATGGCCAGCGGCATGGGAATTCCCGCTATTGCAATTTACGCCCACGAATTATATAATGTATACGGCGTGGAGAATATCATCCGCATCGGCACCGCCGGAGCCATCGACCCGGATCTGGCCATGATGGACGTGGTGGCGGGCATCTCCGCCAGCACCGATTCCAACTACGCCGCCCACTTCGGTTTCCCCTACACATTGGCCCCAACCGCCAGCTTCGACCTGCTGCTGAAGGCCCGCCATGCCGCCCAGGCCCTGGGCTATCCCCTGAAGGTGGGCCCGTTGTACACCTCCGACACCCTGTACGACGATCAAATCGACTACAACCCGGTGATGCGCAACATGCACGTGCTGGCGGCGGAGATGGAGGCGGCGGGGCTGTATCTGGAGGCCATGCGGGCGGGCAAAGGGGCCCTGTGTCTGGTCACCGTGGTGGACAACCCCTATACCGGCCAATCCGCTACGCCGGAGGAACGCCAGAGCGCTTTGGGGCGAATGATCGAAATCGCCCTGAACATGGCCTGAGGGCCAAAGAACCCGGGAACCCTGGGCTCACGAGGGGAATGACCCCGAGCACGGCCCGAGGAATGGAAAGGCGCAGGGGCGGATCGTGTTCCGGGTATGGACCGCGGAATGTGGAACCGGCGGAAAAGACTTGGGGGCAGAGGAGCCCCGGTGTAGGCAGGGGAAACTCGGGTTGGAGCCCGAAAAGAGGATCACAGAAAAGGGAACGAGGAGGATTGGATTCCATGAAGAAACTGTTAGCCGTTTTGTTGGCCCTGACCCTGTTGCTGGCTTTGGCCGTGCCCGGATTGGCGCAAGAGGCGGCGCTGCGGGTGGCGGTGGTGCTGTCGGGCAGTTTGGGCGACCGCTCCTTCTATGATTCGGCCAACGCGGGCCTCCAGGCGCTGCTGGCCGAGTATCCCGATCAGATTTCCGGCAGCGTCATCGAGTGCAAAAACGATGCGTCCATGTTCACCACCAATTTGATCAGCGCCGCCGAGCAGAACGACGTGGTGGTGGCGGTGGGCTGGGAGTTCTGGGACGCCCTCACCGAGTACGTGCCCCAGATGCCCGAAACCAAGTTCATTTTCATCGACAACGGCCTGGACGGGGTGGGGGACAACTTGCTGTCCATCACCTACGCCCAGAACGAGGGCTCTTTCCTGGTGGGCTACATCGCCGCCAAGCTGAGCCAGACCGGCAAGATCGGAGCGGTAGGCGGCGAGGATGCCGACACCATCAACGACTTCATCGTGGGCTATGAGGCGGGAGCCCAGTACGCCAATCCCCAGATCCAGTGCCTGCGCCAGTACGCCGGCACCTACGACGATCCGGCCAAGGGCAAGGAGAACGCCCTGGCGCTGTACGATATGGGCTGCGACGTGGTGTTCCAGATCGCCAGCCGTACCGGCGAGGGCGTGTTTGAGGCGGCGGAGGAAACCGGCAACTACGCCATCGGCGTGGACAGCGACCAGAAGTACATCAATCCCCAGGTGATCGTGTGCTCCATGGTGAAGGAAGTGGGCAAGTCCATCCAGTCGGCGGTAAGCGGGCTGCTGCTGGAGGGCGAGTTTGCCGGCGGCACCATCTGGGAGGCGGACATGGCCACCGGGTTCATCGACGTGGCCTACGGCGACGATACCATGCCCCAGCAGGTGTCCGACGAGCTGAAGGCCGAGGTGGAGGCCATCAAGCAGGACATCATCTCCGGAGCCATCCAGGTGCCCAGCGTATTTGAGGACTGACAGCAACCGGACAGGGGGATTGCCGCGCGGAAAGGCGCGGCAATCCCCCTTTGGGCGAGAAGGAGGAAAAGTCATGACCCAGCAGGAGCCTATCGTCCGGTTTGACCGCGTATCCATGCAGTTTCCCGGAGTGCTGGCCAACGACGATGTGACGCTGGACATCCAGCCGGGAGAGGTATTCGCCCTGGTGGGGGAAAACGGGGCGGGCAAGTCCACCTTGATGAACATCCTTTACGGCCTGCACCAGCCCACCAGCGGCCAGGTATACATCAAGGGCCGGGCGGTGGGGCGGCATAGCCCAGCCCAGGCCATCGCCATGGGGGTGGGCATGGTGCACCAGCACTTTAAACTGGTGCCTTCCTTCACCGTGGCCCAGAATATAATGCTCAGCTGTGAGCCCCGCCGCCGGGGCCTGTTCTACGATTTTAAGGCAGCCCGGGCCCGAGTGGAGCAGCTGAGCCGGGAGTTCGGCCTGGCCATCGACCCGGACGCCCCGGTAGAGGAACTGTCCGTAGGGCTTCAGCAGCGGGTGGAGATTCTAAAAACATTGGGCCGGGGCGCCGACGTGCTCATCCTGGACGAGCCCACCGCCGTGCTCACCCCCCAGGAGACCGACGAGCTGTTCTGCGTCATCCGCCGGGTGGTGCGGGAAAAGGGCATGACGGTGATCATCATCACCCACAAGCTGTACGAAGTAATGGCCATTTCGGACCGGGTAGGGGTGATGCGGGGCGGCAAACTGGTGGGGGTGCGGCCTACCAGCCAGGTGGACGAAAAGACGCTGGCCAGCATGATGGTGGGCCGGGAGGTGCTGTTCAGCCAGCTGAGCCGCCGGGCCCAGGCAGGGGAGGAGGCCATCCGGGTGGAAAGCCTCCAGGTGCTGTCCGACCGGGGCCTGGGCGCGGTGAACGGGCTCAGCTTTTCGGTGCGCCAGGGGGAGATCGTGGGCATCGCCGCCATTGAGGGCAACGGCCAGAGCGAGCTGGTGGAGGCCATCTGCGGCATGCGGCCCATCCGGGGCGGCCAGGTGCTGGTGGAGGGCAAGCGGATAAACGGCATGGACCCGGGGGCGGTGCGGGCGCTGGGCCTGAGCCACGTGCCCGAAGACCGGCTGCGCACCGGAGTGTCCCGCCAGGCCGCGGTATGGGAAAACCTGATCGCCGGGCGGCAGCGGCAGCGGGCCTTCGCCGCCGGAGGCGTCCACATGAAAAGGGGCGCTATCCGGGATTACGCCCGCAAGCTGTTTGAAAAGTTCGACATCCGGGCGCCGGGGGTGGAGGTGAGCGCCGGGTCCCTATCCGGGGGCAATATGCAAAAGGTGGTCATCGCCCGGGAATTTTCCTTTGAAGCACGGTGCCTGGTGGTGGCCCAGCCCACCCGTGGGGTGGACATCGGGGCCATCGAGTTCATCCACCGTTCCATCCTGGAAAAGCGGGACAGCGGCTGCGCCATCCTGCTGGTGAGCGCCGATTTGGACGAGGTGATCCGCCTGTCCGACCGGATTATCACCCTGTACGAGGGCAAAATCACCGGCCAGTTTTCCGCCGGCTCCATCAGCAAGGAGGACATCGGCTATTATATGACCGGGGGCCGTCAGGACGAGGAGGCGATGGCGTGAAGGAGCTCAAGCACATCTTTTCCTTCCCCTTCCGCAAAAAGCTGAACGGGGAATACCTGATCTCCCTGGGGGTGAGCGTGGCCGCCGCCCTGTTGGTGGGGGCGCTGATTATGGCCCTGTGCGGCCACCATCCCCTGGAGGGCTACGGCGCCATGTTCCGGGGCGCCCTGAGCTCGCCCCGGGCCCTGGGCGATACCCTGGCCAAGTCCGCCACCCTGTGCCTTACCGGCCTGGCCATGGCGGTGGCCGCCCAGGCGGGCATCTTCAACGTGGGGGGCGAGGGCCAGCTGTACCTGGGCGCCATGGCCAGCGCCATCGTGGGCGGCTATCTCACCGATTGGCCCGCCTGGCTGGTGGTGCCCCTGGCCCTGCTGGCCGCCATGGCCGCAGGAGGGCTGTACGCCCTGCTGCCCGCCTGGCTCAAGGTGCGGCTGAAGGTGAACGAGGTGATTACCACCATCATGCTCAATTCGGCGGCCATCTACTTCTGCAAGTACCTGATCAACGGGCCCCTGAAGACCACGGAGCGGGGCATCTCTGCGGGCACGGTGAAGATCGGCGCGGACTTCGCCTTCGCCAAGGTGGTGCGCCTGTCCAACCTGACCACCAGCATCTTCCTGTCGGCGGCCATCGCCCTGGGCATCTGGTACCTGATGAAGCGCACCAGCGCCGGGTACGAGATGAAGATGACCGGGCAAAACCAGCGCTTTACCAGCTATATGGGCATGAAGAGCGGAAAGCTCATGCTGATGGGCATGCTGATCTCCGGCGCGGTGTGCGGCCTGGTGGGCATGTTCGAGGTGTTCGGCATCCACAAGCGGTTTGTGGAGGCGGTGAGCAACGAATTTTACTACGACGGGATGCTGGTGGCCATGATCATGCGGTACGACCCGGTGGGCATCATCCTGATGAGCCTGTTTTTCGGGGTGCTGAAGATTGGTGCCACGGGGATGGAGCAGATCGGCATTCCCAGCGAAATCGTGCTGATCGTCCAATCCATCATCATCTTCTTCATGGCGGCGGAAAGCGGCATCACTGCCGCGGTCAAGGCCCGGGCAGTGCGGACCCGGGCCCGCCGGGCCGCCCAACGGGCGGGGAAGGAGGCGGGCGCGTGAGCGATATCTTCAATATCGGGCTTTTGCAAAACACCCTGCGCACCACTACCCCGGTGGTGCTGGCAGCCCTGGGCATCATGATGACCGACCATGTAGGCATCATGAACATCGGCATGGACGGCATGATGCTGTGCGGCGCCTTCTTCGCGGTGCTGGGCAGCTGCTTCCTGGGCAGCTGGGGCATGGGCCTGTTGACCGCCCTGGCGGTGGGGCTGGTGCTGGGGCTGTTCTTCGGGGTGCTGGTGATCAACTTTAAGTCGGACGAATTCATCATCGGCGTGGCGCTGAACATCTTTGCCGGGGGCCTCACCGTGTTCCTGCTGCGCACCATCTTCGGGGTGGCGGGGGCCTTCTCCGGCTCCCAGGAACTGCCCATCTACGGCCTGCCCCGGCTGAATTGGCCCTGGCTGGACAGCATTCCCCTGATCGGCCCCCTGCTGGGGGGCAACACCTTGCTGGTGTACGCCAGCTGGGCGCTGGTGGCGCTGTGCTACCTGTTCATCTACAAGACCCCCATGGGCTTTTGGATGCGGGCGGCGGGGGAACACCCGGAATCCCTGCGGGCGGCGGGCATCAGCCCGGAAAAGATGAAATACCTAGCCTCGCTGCTGTGCGGGCTGTTTTCCGGCCTGGCGGGGGCCCATTTGTCCCTGGGCTATCTCACCATGTTCACCGAAAACATGTCCGCCTCCCGGGGCTTTATCGCGGTGGCCTGCTGCATTTTCGGCCGGTCCAACCCGCCGAAAATATTCCTGGCCGCCCTGCTGTTCGGCTTTATCGACGCCCTGGGCCTGCGCCTTCAGTCGGTGGGCATCTCCTCCAACCTGACCAGCATGGCCCCCTACGTGGTCACGGTGGTGATGATGGTCTGGGTCGTGCGCCGCGCCGAACACAAAAAGCAAAAGCTAGCCCTGCTTCGGGGGTAGCTTAGGGCGGAGAACGGATTGTTGGGGTACGGCAACTATCCAAGGGCCACGAACCGCAATGCTTAAGGCCCTATTGCCGAAATAAAGCAAAGGACGGAAAGCATCCCGCCGCAAAGACGTTGACTGGGCATGCGGCGCCAGGTTGGGCTGTTTTCCTTGGGGCAAACGCATAAGGCCGCATGGGAAACGGAGAATGGGGTTCCGGGTCTATGGGCCCGGCCGTCTCGGAGGGGTCGGGATTGTCCGCTGGGAGGACCGGTTCAACCAAGGTCCCGCCGTTGGATTGGGGCTGTATGGACATTGAGGAGAATCAGGGAAGGAAGGGCGTGTCCCAGGATTTGGAAGGGGACTGATGAGCCTGGTCCCGATAGGCCGTAGGCGTCATGCCTGTGGCCTTTTTAAACGCGGCGGCAAAATATCTGGGATTGCGAAAGCCGGCGGCGTTGCCCACCTCGAAGACCAGCATATGGGTGTCAAGGAGCAGCCGTTGGGCGTGTTCTACGCGCACGTTCAGCAGGTAGGCGGGAATGCTCATGCCGCATTCCCGGTTGAAATGCTTGGTCAGCCAACTGGTGGACATATCGATATGCTTCGCAATGTCGGAGAGGGAGATATCTTCCCCGTAGTGACGGCGGATATAGCGCATGGCCTCCAGCACGGGGGCGCTGAGGGCCGGGCCGTCGGGCAGGCTGGCCACGATGTGGAGCAGTTCTTGAGTAATGCCCCGGCGCAGATGGGCGAAAGTAGGATAGCGGTGGATGGCGAAAACCTCCGGGTCGCAAAGCTCCCGGCCGCTGGCCGCCAATAGGCCCTCCGCCGACAGGCGGATAGCGTATAGCGCCTTTTCCAGATAGGAAAAGTTCCGTCCGCTGGCCAACGGCCCCATCACCTGGTCCAGTGCCTTTTCCACAGCCGGCACATTTTTGGAACGCAGCGCGATGCGCAGGTGGGCCAGGTCCTCGTGGAGCTGGCCTTTATCCAGATCCCGGCACAGCTGCTCCAGCAGCGCTGGGGTCATGATGTTGGTGTGGCCGTCGAAAAACTGCTGGCGGGACAGGGCGTCGATTTGCTGAAAGACCTGGGGAAGGTTTTCGTAGCCGCAGGTTTCCGAGGATAGGGCCGTATAGTTGCGGTAGGGAATCTGGCGCATATCGAATATCCGGGCATAGAGCTGGTCGAAGCAGCAGGCGGCGGTATGGGCTACGTCCATGGCGCACACCGATGGGGGCGTATTGAAAATCATGCAAAAGCGTTTGGTGTGATCGTACAGCAGCATGGTGGTCATACAACGCACGGACTGCCGTTCCAGCAGTTGCACGATCTGGGCCTCTACCTGCTTGAAATGGGACGAATAGGCAAAGGCGTCCATGCCGAAAAAAGGGCGGTAGACCTGCCTGGGTAGCCCGGTGATCATCACATAGTACCGGCTAAAGTCGATGGGGGCTACAAACTGTTTCTCAATTTGCTGCTGATAATAGCCGATAGGCTGTCCAAAGAGCAGCTCGCAGGTCTGGGCGTATCGATGAATCCTGGCCTGAGGGGTTTCTTGTTCGCCGATGATCATACTGGTCCTCCCGCAGGAAAAACGGCCGCGCCGGGAAATTGGCGCGGCCTGTCCTAACCACAAAAACTTATTTCATGGCGTTTTGGCCGGCAATTTGGCCAAACACGATGATATCCGCGATGGCGTTGCCGCCCAGGCGGTTGGAGCCATGGATGCCGCCGGTGACTTCGCCGCAGGCATAGAGCCCCGGAATCACATTGCCCTGGGTGTCCAGCACTTGGCAATCGGTGTTAATTTCCACGCCGCCCATGGTGTGATGTACCTTGGCGTAGGACTTGGTGGCGTAGTAGGGGCCTTTGTCCATTTTGTATTCGAAGACCTTGCGCCCCAGGGCGTCGGGTTCTTCGCCGGCAACCGCTTTGTCGAAGGCCAGGGCGGCCGCCTTGAGGTTGTCCGCGTTGACACCCATGGCTTGGGCCAGTTCGTCTAAGGTATCGCCCACTACCGCCTTGCCGTTGGCCACAAGGGACTCGATGGGATTGCCCTTATAATCGTAGCCGCCCTGGATATCCCAGGCCTGATAGGCGCTGGACACCTTCCAGCAGAAGCTGCCGGGCTGGGCCAGAATGGCGCCGGACAGCACGTCCCGCCGCTCGTCCTCGGCGATGAAGCGGTTGCCATCGGCATTGATGTACATTTCGTTGGCGATGGAGGCGTTCAGGCTGGCGTCCCCGGTGGGCACCATTTGAATCCATTCCATGCCGTACAGGTTGGCACCAATGGCCTCGGCCATGGTGATGCCGTCCCCGGTGGCGCAGGGCTGATTGGAGGTGGGCACGGTTTCATCCAGGTTGGCCCAGAACTTGTTGTACTTCATGCGCATCTCCACATTGGCGGAGAAACCGCCGGTGGCCAGGATTACGCTCTTGTTGGCCCGGAACTCGAAGGGGGTGCCGTTGCTGGCGACGCCCTTGACGCCCACCACCCGGCCATCTTCCACCATCAGTTCCTCGGCCTTATGCTCCAGGGCCACTACGCCGCCGTTTGCCTTGACGAATTCGTACTGGGGCAGGACGAAGTCGCTGCCCGCACCGCCGAACACGTTGGCCGGCTGGTGAGAGCGGGACCAGGTAGCGCCCACGGCGGTGGTGATCTGGGGCTTCCAGCTCATGCCCAGGTCTTCCAGGAAGGTGAGAGCCTTGGGCGCGTTGTCGCACAGGATTTCGATGAGCTCAGGCTTGCCCACGTAGTCGCCGTCCACGTAGGTTTGCAGCTTGTGCAGATCCGGGGTGTCGAACACCTGATTGCTGCCGGAGGCGATGTAGGCGTCCAGGTCCTGGCGGACGGACTCCTGCCAGCGCTTCATGGCGTCGCACTGGGGCTCCAGGGCCAATTTTTCCTCAATGGCCTCGACGCCGGAGGCGGCCATGGTGCCGGTCTTCTGGATATCGCTGCCTGCCGCGTTGAGGGCGCTGCCTGCGGCGATGGTATTGCCGCCCACGGCGGCCATCTTTTCCACGATGAGCACGCTGCCGCCGGCCCGCAGCGCCTCCACGGCGGCGGTCATGCCCGCGCCACCCGCGCCGATGATCACCACGTCAGCCGTCTGGGTCTCCAGTTCTCCCGCCTCTTGGGCGGCGATTTCCTTGGAGATCATCTCTTCGGTGGCGCCGGCGGCCAACAGGGCCGCCTTGACCGCCTCAATGAGGCCACGGCTGGAATTGGTGCATCCGGCCACGGCGTCCACGGCTACGCTTTGATGTTCCAGGATTAGCGCCGGAATTTTTTCAAAGGCGGGATCGGAAATCCCGGCGGTTTCGCTCTGTTCCAGCACCTGGATTTGCTGGATGGCGGTGTCAGAAACGGTTACCGATACCTTGATGGGGCCCTGAAACCCAGTTCCTTCGCCCTCGTAAGTACCCGGGGTGAAGATGGTTTCCGCCATAGCCCAGCACGCTAGGGTGCAGAGCATGGCTACGCACAGCAACATGGAAACGATACGCTTCATCCTTTTTCCTCCTTAACTTCGTCCCCCAACGCGGGATGGACCATGACCATTATAGCATCCGGGAACGGGGCGTTAATAGTGCAAATAATATCATATTTGTCAGAAAATAGTCATGCATTGCGGCTGTGCATTTTTGCCGCAGATTGATCCCGGCGTTTGGAAAAAAGCGGTTGGAGCGGGCCGGAGGGGCCGTGGATACCAAAGCTGGGACCCAGGGCGGCGGCTGGCAGGGTTTTTCCCGGAGGCGGGGCGCGGAGGGGAGAACCTCACCGGAGAGGGAGACTGAGCTTGGAAGCTCATCAGGGGGAAAGACTGGAGAAGGTGAGGGTTACCGCTTGGACCAGGTCCATGGAGGACAGGGGGGAGGGGTCGAAAAAGGATTGCAGGGAGTAGTGGGGAATGGAGTACCCGTTGTGGTAAACCAGCAGCGCTACGGGCAGCTCCTGGTCCAAGACAACCGGCGCGTAGCCGTCCAGGAAACACGCGGCGCAGGACAGGAATTCTCCGCCCGGCGGGAGGGCGGGGCAGGTATAGGAAGAGGTGCCGCCCGGCGAGAGGATGCGAAAATCGATGGCTTGTCCTTGCCCCAGGGTCATGGCGAATACGCCCTCCAGCCCTTCCGCCGGTTGGGATTGGGGGTCCAGATAGATGCCACCGCCGCCGGTGGATTGCCAGCGGCCATCCGCCAGGCTGTATACGTCTACCCTCAGGCTGGCGGCTTCCGGGGGCGCGGCATAGGAGAACAGGCGGGCGCTGCCGCTCAGGCCCAGGTAGGCCAGAACATCCTGCTGGTCCTGGGTTAGGGGATAGGGAGAGACGCCCTCCCGCTGAGCCGGGATGGCCCCGCCGCTGGCGCTGAAGAGAGCGATTGCGCAAAGGAGCAGACCCGGCAACGCCCAGGACAGCAGCGCGGCGGTTTTCCCTGGGGCTTTGGCGGCCATAATGGCCCCAAGCCGTTCCTTGAGGGCCTTCTTTTCCTCCCATAGGGCGGCGGAAGCCGGAATATGGCCAGGCGCGGAACCGGCGGCTAAGGCGATCAAGGTATCGCCGTAGCGCTGCCGGTCCCCGCTGTCCAAATCCCGGATGGCCGCCTCGTCGCAGGCCAGCTCACAGGCGCGGTGAAGCTGCCGCCGGACTAGATAAGCCGCCGGGTTGAACCAGTGCAGGGCCAAAACGAGGGCGCAAAGCCACTTGACCGCCACGTCTTTGTGCCGCCAATGGGTGAACTCGTGAAGCAAAATGCCGTCCAGTTGAGCGGCGGTATAGTCTTCCGCAGGCAGATAGATCACCGGATGGAACAGGCCCAGCACCATGGGCGTGGCGGCCAGGGGACAGCGGTACAGGCGGGGGCCCTTGCGCGCCCCGCACAGCGCCTGGAGTTTGGCCGTTTCCTCGGGCCGGGGCGCAAGCCGCCGCCGGCGCAGTTTGGCAGCGTACAGGGCGTAGGCCGTCGCGTCTGCCAGGAGACGCACGCCGCCTACCGCCAGCAGCAGGATGGACAGGGAAGGGAACAAGGCGCTGTCCACCGGGGCAATGTCCCTGGAAGCGGCGGGGGATGGATACTGAGGGGCGTCGGGAGCGTAGGGCGACGGGGAGGCGCCTTCAACCAGCCCAGTTTCCCCTTGGGAGGCCCTTTGGCCTTCTTGACTTGTCAAAGCGGCCCGCAGCGGGGCCATGGGCGTGGGAAAGGGCAGAGAGATCAAAGCGAAAAAGGGGATGAGAAAGGCCATAAGCGCCAGCGCCCACAGCCGGTACTGCGCCCGTTGGGGTAGGCGTCCCTGGATCAAGGGTTTCAGGAGGAAAACCAGAAGGGCGGTTCCGGCGCCTGTCGCCGACATGAGCAGCAGGCCGCGAACCGCTTCGTTCAGCCCTTGAGGCAAGCTCATGTTTTTCCGCCTCCCATCTGAAAAAATGCCTTCAGCTCGTCGATATCGGCTTCCGACAGCTGTCCCCGTTGGCATAACCCGGTCACCAGCGCCTTGGCGCTGCCGCCGTACAGCTTGTCGATAAAGCGCCGTTCCTCCGCTTGGGCGTATTGGGCGTAAGTAAGGGCAGGGGCGTATCGGGCCGGGGGCCCTTGCTGGACGCATACCGCGCCCTTGCCCACAAGCCGGTGGACCAGGGTATTGACGGTGGATTTTTCCCACCCCCTGGCCTTGCCCAGGGCCAGGCGAATCTCCCCAAAGGACAAGGGTTTATCTCCCTGCCACAGCAGTTTCATGACCTCCAGCTCCGCGTTGGATATCCTTTCGGTAGGGTCCATGAGCATCTCCCTTCCATCGTGCTACAGTTGTAGTATAAATACTACAACTGTAGCACGATTTTGTCAAGGGGAGGGTATATCGGGGCAAGCCAAGCGCGGCCCCCGGCAGATTCGGAAACGGAGGGTTTCGGACATACCGGGGGGTCCAGGGGGCGGAGCCCC
>DSLFC04102__coassemble_1573_pt1 | contig 12474 bp, 11 predicted proteins | sample DSLFC04102__metabat2_low_PE_004 | metagenome-assembled genome bin DSLFC04102
AGGCGCAGCCTGGGGCGGCGGTTTGGCCCCGGCCAGGCCCCCACAAAAAGGATGGGCGAAAGGTGGGGGGCTAAGGCTCGATGATGTTGAAGAAGCCGTTAAATATGGTAACGTGCTGGCACAGCTGGTCCAGCAAAGACTGGTCGCCCTGAATCTGGGCCATCTGGCGCACGCCGCCGGCGTTGCCCTGGAGCAGGGCGAACAGGGCGGCCTTGGGCATCTGCCAAGTGGCGCCGGCTTCCGGGTCCTGGACGCCCTGCTGGTACAGCAGCACGCCGGAGCGCAGGGTGAGCACGTACTGCTCTTCCAGGTCGGTGACCACCAGGTTGATCTTGCCGTTGACATCCTGAGCGGCGGCGCTGTCCAGGCGAATGCCCAGGTAATCCAGCATCAGGGGCACGCCCATATTGCGCTGAATATCGCCGGAGGTGGTGGCGCCGCCCCCCTCCTGTCCGCCCATGCGCAGTTCCAGGGCGGCGGTGAGGTAGGCGTTGCGCCAGGGCCCGGACTCCGCCTGATAGCCCAGCTGCTCCAGGGCGTCGGCGCACAGGTAGCGGGCCTGCAGGTTTTCCGGGTCGGCGTACACCAGGGCGTTGGTGATCTGGGCCACCCACTGGTATTCCCCGGCCTCCATGTCCGCCTTGGCCATCTCCAGCACCTGCTGGGTGTCTCCCAGATACTCCACCAGCTTGGCGGCGTACTGCTCAGGGGGCAGGGCGTTTAGGTTCACCGGGTTGGCGTCGTACCAGCCCATGTACTTCTGGTACACTGCCTTGATGTTGTGGGAAAGGGTGCCGTAATACTGCCGGGTATACCACACCTTGTTCAGCGCCTCGGGGAGCGTCAGGATACCGGCGATTTCCTGGGCGGTATAGCCCTGGTTGATGTAGTGCAGGGTCTGGTCGTGGATGAATTTATACACTGCGGCGGTGTTCTCCATGTACTCCACGATCTCCTCCTGTCCCCAATGGGGCCAGTTGTGGGACTGGAACACCACCTGGGCCTGATCGCCGTAGCGGGCCAGCGCCTCCATGATGTAGCAGGCCCAGGCGTTGCCGTCCCGCACCTGAGCGCCCCGCAGGGTATACAGGTTGTGCAGGGTGCCGGTGCAATTTTCCGCCAGCCACAGGGCGTTTTTCTGGGGCAGCCAGGTATTCATCTCGGCAGGCGCCTCGGTGCCGGGGGTGAGCTGGAACTCCATCTCCACCCCGTCCACGGTCAGGGTCTGGCCGGTATAGGTGATGGAAACGGTGGGGGAAATATAGGAAATGGTCCCGCCGGACTGGCCCATGCCGATGCCGATGCCCAGCGCGCCCTGATCCCCCGGCTCCAGCAGGGCGCCGTACTGATAGGCGGCCCGGCGGCTCATGGCGGTTCCGGCATACACGTTCTCGCTCACCGCGTGCTGCTCAAATCCCTCCGGCGCGATGACCTGCACCTCGCCCCTGTCCACCTGCTCCTGGGAGATGATGCCCTTCACGCCGCCGAAATGGTCCACGTGGGTGTGGCTGTACACCACCGCCTTGACAGGATATTCCCCCAGCTGCTGGTCCACCAGGGCCTTGGCCGCCTGGGCGCACTCCACCGACATCAGCGGGTCGAACACGATCCATCCCGTGTCCCCCTTGATGAAGGTGATATTGCTCATGTCGTAGCCCCGCACCTGGTAGATGCCCTCCACCACTTCAAACAGCCCGTACAGGTGATTCATCCGGGTATTGCGCCACAGGCTGGGATTGGCGGTATCCGGGGCTTCTTCCTCCAGGAAGGCGTAGGCGTCCTGGCTCCAGATCACCTTGCCCTCCGCGTCCACCAGCTCCAGGGATTCGGGGGCGCAGATCAGCCCCCTGGCGGCGAATTCCATCTCCCGCTCATCGGAAAAATCCAGCGTCTCATATACTTCCCGGTTCTTCTGGGCGGTGATGCCGCTGGCTCCCTTGGCCTGGGGCGTCAATGCGTAATCCGTCTCATCCGCCAAGCACACCTGGGCCGTCAGCAGCAGGATCAGCGCCAGGCATATCCCCTTTACCCACATGGTCCCCACTCCTTCTTTCCTCTTGCGCCACAGCCCTGGGAGCGCCTCGCGCCCCCAGGGTATTATCTGCCCGCTTATCCGCTTCCCGGGCCTATTGGCTTCTCGAACCTACCGGCTTCCCGGGCCCGTAGATGCCCCGGGTCCCGCCCTCGGGCTCCCCTGAGGCGGGCTTATATGATGAGAAAGGGCCGGTTCGCGCCGCCCACGATGTTGACAATCACGCCGCCGGCGACTTGCTCCAAATCCTTTTCCCCCACCATGGCCCGCTGAACCTGGGCCATATCCTCCAGGGCCTGGGCCGGGGATACCTGCTCCACGCCGGCCTCCTTCAGCATCTGGGCCACCTGGTCCTCGCTCTTGTGGAGGGCCGCCTCCAGCTGGTCGGGCTGGACCGCCAACTGCTCCAGAAACCGCTGGTAACAACTCTTGCCATCGCTCATGGTTTTCTTTCCTCCTCGTCGTTCGTTCCGGCGCGCCATCCGCCCCCGGCGCCTTCCAGGCCACCGCCGCAGGGGCCTCACCGGTCAGACGCCCTTGGCCCCTGGCTTTCGGATGGGGCCTGAAACCGCCCTGTGACATCGCGGCCCGAAGCCGCAGCCTGGAACCGCCCTGTGACATCGCGGCCCGAAGCTGCGGCCTGGGATCGTGACTTAGGGTCAGCCGCCCCGGCGGCTGGTCAGCAGCATTGCAGCGGGCCGCAGTCCCACGCGCAGTCTATGCCCCCCGCCACATTGGCCAGGTTTTGGAGGGAAACCGGCTCGGAGGCGCCGTTAAAAACGCTCTTCACCGATTTTTGCAGCTGGGTGGCCTCCTCCAAACTCAGCTTTTCCAGTCCCTTTTCCCGGCACAGCGCCAGGAATTGCTCCGGCGTGGCCTCCAGCGCTTTCTTCTTCAGCTCCGGATCGCCGATCAATCGTTCCAGCAGCAACTGGTACTTGGTTTTGTTATTGGACATTTTTTCTCCTCCTTTCGATGGCGCTCCCGGTGGCCGGGCGCCATTTGCTCCCCGGCCTCCCGCGCGTCTCAACAATTGTGGCAGGACTTATCGTTTCCGCCTAATCCAAGGAAATTCCCTTCAGGCCGTTCTCCTCGCATAGGGCCACAAAACGCTCCGGCGACGCGCTAAGCGCCCGCTCCCTCAAATCAGGATCTCCAGCTAGCCGTTCCGCCAACAACTGATACCGGGCCTTCTCGTTGGATATATGATGTCCCTTCTTTTCTTTCACAGCGGCAAGGAGTTCCTTTCCTCACGGGCTCTCATATGCCTCCCACGCGCCCGCGCCTCGCCTTACGAGTCGCTTTCTAGGCGTATAGGGCCTTGCCCTTCATGCGCTTAGCAAGGCTGATCGCCGCACGGCCCGCCCAGGCCGCCGCCTACCGCCTCCAGCATATCGTCGGACAGCTCTCCCGAGGCCGAGGCCGGGGCAAACGTCGCCTTCAGCCGCCTTTGCAGCGCCTGGGCCTTGTCCAGGGTCATCTCCTTCAAATCATCTTCCTGGAACAGATCGATCAGCTGTTCCGGCGTAGCCTCCAGCGCCTTCTCCTTCAGGGCGGGGTCTGCCCCCAACCGCTCCACCAGCAACTGATACCGGGTCTTTTCGTTAGACATGGCGTATTTCTCCTCTCCCAATAGCTTAAAATTATATCCCCTTGAGGGCGTGGTCCTCCTCCGGCTGCGCCTGACATGCCCATGAACAGGGCGCGTCCGGCCAGCCCGGCCTCGGAGCCGCCCGGTTCCACCGGGGTTCCCCTCAGCAGAAAACGTCCCCAAAGCTCCCGCACTCGCAGAAGCCGCCTCCCGCCGCCGCGGCCAGCTGATCGTCGCTCAGCGCGCCCGTCGTGGCGTCAAAGGTCTCCTTCAGCCGCTTCTGCAGCGTCTCGGCTCTGTCCAGCGTGATCTCCTTCAGGCCGTGCTCCCTGCACAGGGCGGCAAACTGCTCCGGCGTGGCGCTGAGCGCCTGCTCCTTCAGCGCCGGATTGTTCCCCAACCGCTCCAACAACAGTTGATATCTGGTCTTCTCATTGGACATCCTTTTTTCCCTCCTCTATCATAGTTGCCGTGTGTCCCGCTCTTGACTCCATGCCCGGCCTCCGCCTCCCCCATGGCGCCCTTCCGCTCCCTCCTGGGGCGCGGGACTTCACCCGCCGAAGGCCTCAAAATCGTTGCCCTGCCGGAGGGCGTTGAACCGGGCGGTGAACAGGTGCCGCTTGTGCTGGTCCCACTGGGGGTAATGGGTCTGGAACCACTGGGCCGGATTGGCCGCGAATTCCTGCTCCTTGGCCTGGTCCGAGCAGAAGCCCAGCAGGGTCTTGGCGAATTCCGGCTCGATGGTCCCGCTGATGATCTGGTCCAGATAGGTCTGCAGCAGGTTCCTCTTGATCAGCTCCGCCTCCTGTTCCCGGGTGGTGTCCATGGGGATGGGGGCGTGCTCCACATGGGTGTCCAGGCCCAGCAGGTGGGCGTAGCAATAGGGCAGGGGGCCGAAGGGATCGCCGCAGCTGCCGTAGCTCACCGCAGGGCAGCCCCGGCAGTAGCCCCAGGCCATGCACTGTCCGCACTGCTTCCAGAACTGGGGCCGGCGGTAGCGCTTCAGGGTGGGGTTGGCCAGCAGGATATCCTCCAGGCTGTCCTGGGGCAGCCTGCCCAGGATCTGGGGGAAGCGGCGGCAGGACAGCATGGTGCCGTCGGAGAGCAGGCACAGGCAGTTGTTGCCGATGAGACAGCCGGCGGCGGGATAGGTCTCCCCCTGGTCGTAGTGGGCGTACTCCCCCCGGGCCACCCGCAGCAGGCGGAACAGGCCCGGCTTTTCGCCGTAGTTGAATTCGGGGCGCTGGGCCTTGCGCTGCTGCTTCATGTCCAGGTAGCGCTGGGACAGCTCCAGCACCTGCTCCGGGGTGAAGGACACCGCCATGCCCCGGGCGTTGCCCACCTGGGCCACGAAGTCGAAGGAGAAGGATCTGGCCTTGGTCTCGTAGTACACCAGGTCCGCCACCTGCCAAAATTCCTGGATGTTCAGGGGCGTCAGGGTGCCCATCACCCCCACCCGGATGCCCGCCTGGGCCAGCTTTTCGATGCCCTCCAGGGTGTTGCGGAAGCTGCCCGGCCTGCGCTGGGCGTCGTGGGCCGCCTCCAGCCCGTCCAGGGAGAGCTGATAGCTCTTCACCTCCAGCTCCTTCAGCCGGGCGATGTTCTCCGGGGTCAGCGTCTCCGGATTGCCGCCGAAGGACAGCACCTTGCCCCGCTCCCTGAGCGCCTTGGCGAAGGGATACCAGTCCGGGGCCAGCAGGGGATCGCCCCCCATCAGGGCCACCACGGGAAATCTGAACCCCCACTTTTTCCCAAAGCTGTCGATCTGGTCTATCACCTTCAGCTTATCCTCCAGGGACAGGCGGCAGGTCCGCTCCCGGTCGTAGGTGGCCGGATCGAACACGTAACAGTGCTTGCACCGGTTCTGGCAATCGGTGGTGATGTGCCATTGAATGGACATGATGTATTCCATGGTCTTTCCTCGCTCCTTTCCCCAGACGGCGCCCCGCCCGGCGGCTCCGGCCCCCGGAGCCCTCGGCCGCCCTTCAGCCTGCCGGAACCGGGGCCCTTTCCTCCCAGGCCCGGGCGGCCTCCTCCACCATTTGGGCGATCTTCCCGGCGTACCCGCCCCGGTAGTAGGTGCAGTGGGTCAGCGCCCGGGCGGTGAACTTGCCGCCGCCCTGATAGCCCTTTTCGTGGAGCCCCCAGCCGTAGCCGAAAGCCCGGCACCCGCCGCCGCATTGGGCGAAATGGGGGCAGGCGGCGCAGCTTTCGTTGTCCTGGCGCACCTGGTCCAGGGTGACCGCCATGGCCTGGGCGTAGGTGGAATCCCCCAGCAGCGCCTCCAGGGTATCCTCCTTCAGGCTGCGCTGGTCGAAGAATCCCCCCGCCATGCCGATGCCCTCGAAGGCGTCGCAGGGCCATACCTGGCCGGTGTGGGAGATGAAGAAGCTCGCCGCCGCCCGGCCGCAGCGCATAAAGCAGCTGTCGTATCCCGCGCAGGGCCGCTTTTCCGCCAGATAAGGCTTGGGCCCGAACCGCAGGGTAAAGCCGTTGAAGGCCTGAATCTCCGCCTGCCAGCCCTCCGCCAGGTCGGCCTGGGCCACGTCGCAGCAGGCCTGATAGTATGCCTCAAAGGGCAAGCTCTCCTCCACCCAGGCGTTCTCGCTCCACCGGGGCGTCTCCGAGGTGCGGATCAGGTACAGGGACTTGGCCCCCTTGCCCACCAGGTACCGGCAGGTGTCCACCAGCCCGGGCAGGGTGGCCCGGTTCAGGTTCACCGTGGCCCGCAGGGGAAAGCCCCGCTTCACCGTCAGCTCCATGGCCGCCTCCGCCCTCTCCTGGGCCTGGGGATGGTTGCGCATCCAGTTGTGTACCCCCAGCCCATCGAAGCTGATCACGATCTGGGGCCGCAGGCCCTGGTCCTCCAGCAGGTCGAACAGGGCGCCGTCCACCAAAAAGCCGTTGGTCAAAATGCGCTCCAGCCTCATGTGCCGGGCGGCGATGCCCTTGACCAGGCTGGCAAAGTGGGGGCTGACCAGGGGCTCGCCCCCGGTGAGCTCCAGCCTGAACACCCCGCAGCCCAGCAGCTGGTCCAGTATGGCCATCAGCTGCTCCCCGGTCAGGTCGTCGTTCTTGCGCTGCCGCTCCTTGTCCGCCGCCATGAAGCAGTGCAGGCAGTTCAGGTTGCACCGGCCGGTGATGCTGAATTGCACCCAGGGCTTGTGGTCGAAGGGCAGCACCCGGTAGCGCTGCTCCGGGGCCAGCGCCGCCCCCGCCTCCGCCGGGACGATGAGCCCAGCCTTCTCCAGCGCCCTGCGCTGGGGCGTGTCCCCCAACTCCTCCTGGCCGTCGCAGCCCAGCAGCACGTTCCACAATTCCTGGTTCATCCGCCGCACCGGGTTGGGGTTCTGCCCCGTGGGATCGATCACCGCGTAGGGCGCGTTGAGAAACCCCCGCAGCACCCAGGGCTCCTTGAGCAGGTACCTAGGCAACCTTCCTCAGCTCCTCTCCCCAGCGGCCCCGCCGCCGTGCTCTACTTTATATACGATTGGCCGCCCCCTGCTGTGAAACCCTTTTCCCGCCGCCTCTCATTTTTTCGCTCCGGCACGCCCAACCCGCCCGGAAAGCCCCTCCGGGCCCATAAGACCGGCCCGCCGGCCGCCGGAAAAACCTCCCTCGGCCCTTCGATCAATCCGCCCACCGCCTCAAACACCTTCCTGGGGCTTCCGCCTGTGCCCCCGCCGCCTGGAAAAACCCGCCCTGCCGGACGGCTGCCCCGGGTGGGGGGCCGCCGGGGGCGGGCTGCCGGAGGCGGCCCGCTGGGGGCGGCCAATCAGCGGGGGATGAAGCGGAGGGCATCCTGGCCCCTACGGGCGGCCATCTTTCTGTTCCCCGGGCAGGTCCAGCCGCTGCCGCTCCACCAGCTGGGCGAAAGCGCCGCCCTTGCGGATCAGCTCCTCATAGCTGCCCTCCTCCTGGATGCGGCCCTTGTCCAGCACCAGGATGCGCTCGCATTGGCGGATGGTGCTCAGCCGGTGGGCGATGACGATGCGGGTACACTTCAGGCTGTCCAGGGACTCGGACACCTTTTTCTGGGTCAGGTTGTCCAGGGCGCTGGTGGCCTCGTCGAAGATGAGGATGCGGGGCTTGGGGGCGATGGCCCGGGCGATCATCAGCCGCTGGCGCTGGCCGCCGGAGATGCCGCCGGAGCCCTCGCTGATCACCGTGTGCATTCCCATGGGCATGTCCCGGATATCCTGGGCGATGCCGGCCAGTTCCGCCGCCTCCCAGGCGGCGTCCATGTTCAGCCAGGGGGCGCAGATGGTGATGTTGGAGAAGATATCCCCCTGGAACAGCTTGTCGTTTTGCATCACGGTGCCCATGGCCCGGCGCACCGATTTGAGCTCCAGGGTGGTCAGGTCCTTGCCGTCGTAGTACACCGCGCCCTTCTGGGGGGTCTCAAAGCCCAGCAGCAGGCGCATCAGGGTGGATTTTCCGCAGCCGGTGGGGCCCACGATGGCCACGTACTGCCCGGGCCGCACCGTGAGGGACAGGTCGTCCAGGATGAGGGGCCCGTCCTCGCTGTAGCGGAAGGACACGTGGCTCAGCTCGATGGCGCCGGACAGCCGGGTCACCGGCTTTTTGTGGTCGGAGGCTTCCGGGGTCTGCTTCAGCAGGGGCCGCACCACGTCCAGCACCGGCCGGATCTGGGCGATGCTGTCCGCGCCGGTAAGCAGGGCGGCGAAGGCGCCGGTGACCATGGCGTAGGCGGCGCTGAAGGCGTAGTAGTCGGCCAGGGCCACATGGCTGCTCAAGGCGCAGGCGTAGATCACCAAGGCGCCCGCCAGGCTGAGGCAGGTGGTGAACACCCCGGACAGCTTCACCAGGGCGGGGGGATCGTAGGTCAGCTTGGCCACCGGGCGGTAGCTGCGGGCCCAGCGGGCGAAGGCCCGCTTTTCCGCCCCGGACAGGCGAATCTTCTGCACCCCGCTGATCAGGGCGTAGGTGACGCCGCTCTCCGCAGCGGTGGCGGTCATCTGGTCCCGCACCACCTTGATCTGGGCGGCCAGGGTCAGCGCCCACACCGCCACGGTGAGCACAATCACCAGCATGCCCGGCCCTGCCAGCGCCGCGCTGTACCGGGCCATCTGTCCCACATAGGCCAGGGAGAACAGGCTGGTGAGGCCGCAGGACAGCACCGCCTCCACCAGCAGCATGCACAGGGAGTTCACGTAGCCCAGCCGGCTGGCCAGCTCGCCCGCCGCGCCGGTCTTGAAAAAGGCGGCGGGCATGGACAGCAGGCGCATCATGCTGGCCGCCTGAACCGCCGTGTTCAGCTTGCAGCTCACCCGGCTCAGCGCCAGGGTGCGCACCCCCTCCAGCAGCGTCTTGGACAGGGCCGCGCCGGTGAGGAAGACCGCCGCCGCCGCCAACAGCCCCATGCTGCGGTTGTCCAGCACGTATCCGTACAGGACGTTGTTGAGCATGGGCACCAGCAGCCCCACCAGGGTGGCCGCCAGGGTGGCCGCCCCCACCAGGGCCAGGTCCGCTCCGTTCAGGGACTGGAGGATGAAGGCCATCAAGTCCTTGACGCCCAGGGCCCGCTGGGGCAGGGGCCGGTAGAAGCACAGCGCCTGCTGGTCCACCAGGGCCGCGGTCTTGGCGTTCAGCCTGCGCCGCTGGCCCAGGGCCGGGTCGAAAAAGCTGTACCCGCCCATCCGGCCGGGGAGCAGCGCCACCGGCACGCCCCCCTCCCGCAGGGTGCCCAGCATGGGCCCTACCGCGTCCTTGTACCAGGCGCCCTCCAGCTTCACCACCCGGCGCATGACCCCCCAGGGCCTGAGCAGGTAGTCCAGCTGGTCGTTGATGTCCGCCATGCCCTGCGGCGGCTCCTCAATGGGCAGGCGATAGTACTTCAGGATCTCCTCCATGGCATTCCTGGCCAGCACCCGCTGGTCGTTGAGGGCGTCCGCCAGCCGGTCCCCCATCACCACTCCGGCCAGGCTGTCGAAGGCGTCGGCAAAGGCCGCGTCGTCCCTGGCCATGCGCTGGCGTATTTGTTCGTCAAACCACCCCATGGGCTTCCTCCTTCTTCCTCCGCCGTCCCGGCAGCCCTCGCCGGACCGCCCCGGGCCTATGCCCGGTGCCGGCCGCCCTATTCGCTGGCCACCAGCTTGGCGTAAGCGCCGCCCTTGGCGTACAGTTCCTCATGGGTTCCCCGCTCTACCACCTTGCCCTTGTCCAGCACGATGATCTCGTCGCAGTCCCGGATGGTGCTCAGCCGGTGGGCCACCACCACGCAGGTGACCCCCCGGTCCTTGATGGCCTTCACCACCTGGAACTCGGTCTTGGCGTCCAGGGCGCTGGTGGCCTCGTCCAGGATCACCAGGGTGGGGTCCTGGGCCAGCACCCGGGCGATCTCCATGCGCTGACGCTGCCCGCCGGACAGGTCCTTGCCGCCCTCGGCCAGCCGGTGCTGATAGCCCCCGTCCCGGGCCATGATGTCCTGGTGGAGCTGGGCGTCCCGGGCGGCCAGGATCATCTCGAAGTCCTCGATGGACTGGTCCCACATCTTGATGTTGTTGGCAATGGTGTCCTCAAAGAGGATGATGTCCTGGTCCACCACCGCCACCGACCCGGTGAACACGCTGCGGGGAATCTGCCCCACCGGCTTTCCATCCATCAGGATTTCGCCGCTCCAGGGCTGGTACAGGTTGCTGATGAGCTTGGCCAGGGTGGATTTGCCGCTGCCCGAGCCCCCCACAAAGGCCACCCGCTGCCCCGGCTCCACCCGCATGGAGAAGTTCTCGATGAGGGGCGGCGCCAGCCGGGAATAGCCGAAGGTCACGTTCCTCAGCTCCAGCGCCCCCGACAGCTTGGCCAGGGCGGCCCCCTCCCCGGCCGCGGCGTCCGCCTGCTCCTCCTGGCTGCAGGCCGGGTCCACCGGGTATTCCAGCACGTCCTCCACCCGCTCCATCTGGGTGCGCATCTCCTGGAAAGTCTCCGAGGCGGTGAGCATCTCCTGGGCGGGGGCCAGGAAGGCGGAGAGGAAGCCGCTGAAGGCGGCGATCATGCCCACCGTCCACTCCCCCCGGACGCACAGGTACACGCTGCCGGTGAACACCACCGCGTCGGCCAGGCTGGTGACCAGGGGGGCCAGCAGCCCCAGCTGCGCGTTGATCCGGGCGAAGCGCACCTTGCCCGCGTTGACGCTGGCCTGGTAGCCCGCCCACTTCTCAAAGTAGCCGTTCTCCGCCCCCGACGCCTTGATGGACTCGATCATCTCGATGCCCGCCACCGTGGCCCCCGCCAGCTTGCCCGAATCCCGGCTGGTGACCCGGGTCAGGTCCACCCGCTTGCGGGACACCTGCCGGGTAATCAGCAGGTTGAGGAGGATGGACGCCACCCCGATCAGCGTCAGCACCCAGCTGTAGCGCAGCATCACCCACAGGTAGAACACCAGCATGGCCCCCTGAATGGCCAGGGGCGCGAAGGTGGACACCAGGTCGGCGGCAATCAGCGCGTTCTGCTCCTTGCGCCCGGCGATGTCCCCCGCCATGCGCTGGGCGAAGAACTCCATGGGCATGCGCAGCACGTGCCACATGTACTGGGCGTTGGCCACGATGGCCATCTTGCCGTCCGCCTTCAGGCGGTACACCGCCTGAATCCAGGCCACCACGATCTGGATCGCGCTGACCCCCGCCAGCCCCCACAAGAAGGGCCCCGCCCAGTTCGGGCTGCGCCCGGTGAGCAGCCGGTCGGCGAACAAATTGGCGAACCCCGGCATGATGATGCCCAGCAGCGATGTGATCACCGTGGTGACCACCACCAGGGCAAAGGCCGCCCCGGTGCCCGTCAGGCGCTTGCGGGCAAACTTCCACAGGCTCTTGGGCTTGCCCTCCGCCTGAAACTGGGGCCCCGGCGCCATCATCAGGCAGATGCCGGTAAAGCTCTTGTCGAAGGTCTCCATGGACACCGCGTAGGTGCCCTTGGCCGGGTCGTTGAGCACCGCCTTGTCCTTCTTGAACCCGCACAGCACCACAAAGTGATTAAAGTTCCAGTGGATGATGCAGGGGAAGCGCCCATTGGTTCGCAGCATCTCCGGCTCGTAGCGGTAGCCCGTGGCCTCCAACCCGTAGCTGCGGGCCGCCAGCAGGATGTTCCGGGCGTTGGACCCGTCCCGGGATACCCCGCAGTCCAGCCGCACCTGCTCCAGGGGCAGCCACTTCCCGTAATAGGCCAGCACCATGGTCAAACAGGCCGCCCCGCATTCCAGCATCTCCATCTGGATGACCACCGGCACCTTGGCCACGCCCTGGCTCACCGGCTGGCGTCCAGCCTTCTTCTTGTCCATATTCCCTCCGTCTCGTCCCCTATCCGCTCCCGCCATCCTCAGTGCAGGATGAACCAAATGGGATGTATGCCGTCGATCTCTCCAAAAATCCCCCACAGGATTACCCCGATCAACAGGGCCACGATCACGCCCAACACCACCCACACCCCCGGCTGGGTCACCCGGATGTGGTCGTTTAACTGCTCCGGCGAAGTCACCCGTTCCCAGGTCTCTCCCCCGCGCCGTCCCTTGCTCATGGCTTCATGCCTCCCCCGCTCCATCCGCCGCCAAAATGTCCCTCACCGGCTACGGCCCGCTGCCCGGTTCACGGCCTCGCCCTCGCCGCCCGGCTGGACACCAGCGTCCTTCAGTCCATTGCCTCGTATGCGGCATATTTGCATAATATTCATTTGGTATTTTATCATTACTCCTCCCCCTTTCGCAAGGCCTATCAATTTGAAAAATCTATGTCCTTGGATTGTTCGCCGGCCGCCGCTGCATTCATCCTTTTCCATCCGCCGTCACCGGCATCCCCTATGCCCAAGCCGTGTAGGCGCAGACGCCGAAGGGGTGGGC
>DSLFC04102__coassemble_1629_pt1 | contig 12066 bp, 9 predicted proteins | sample DSLFC04102__metabat2_low_PE_004 | metagenome-assembled genome bin DSLFC04102
GAATACATCGGCGGGCAAGCTGCGCAAAAATTCCGCCACCACTGCGGCGCTTTCCGCGCTCAGGGGCGTTTCCGGCTGAGGACCTGCCTCGCCGGGCGGATGGCCCGCGCTTTCCCCTCCCATATTCCCTTCATTAATTAGTGTAACGAAGGGCATACATCCTGACAGGATTATTGTTAGCATTACGTGAAATAATTGATGCTTGATCTTCTGAATCAACCGCTGCTTTTTCTTCCACAGGCTGGCCTCGCTGACGTTTAGTGCCCGCGCCATGGCCTGCACGGCGCCCTCGCCCTGAAAGTAGGCCAGGAGGAAGTCGTATTCTTCCTGGGTGAGGCACTGGCGAATGCGCTGCAATCCCTCCTGGGCCCACTCCCGCCGGGCGGCCTGGGCATGTTCCATCCGCTCCAGGCGTTGGGCGGCCTGCTGCCCGGCGCCGTCCTGGTCCAAGCTGGCCGTCACCGTCTTTTCCCTGGCCCGATAGAGCCGCCGCCGGTTTTTCAGGGTATTCAGCGCGGTGATATACAGCCAGCCCGGCAAATTTTCCGTGGCCTCATACTTGGGCCACTGGTCGTACAGCAGCAGGAGGGCCTCCTGGATGCAATCCTCCGTCTCGGTCAAGAGGGGGCCCGCGCCCAGCCTGCGGGCGTCGTTCATGAGGCATTGATAGATTTTGCCATAATGCTTCTCCATGAGCTGGGTAATGATTTGCTCCCGAGACATCCCACGCCCCCCTTTGTATTTTTGTATCAATTCTATTGAAATTATAACACAAAATCCAATAAATGACAAATTTTTTATTGACGATTTTTTTCGACGAAACCTCCCGGTTATCCACTCCCCCGCGCAAGCCCTCGCCCGGGCAGCCCTTTCCCCCAAAACCCTACCGGCCCATCCAAAGCACCTGACGTGTCGCCCAGGGCCAACGGTCCAGAACGGCGGCCATGCCCTGGAAAAGGAATTGCACGGCGGCGCTGCTTTCAAAAGGCATACGTTTCCTCCGCCCTATTCCCCAGAAGGGACCATAGGGCGATGGGGGACGGTTTTGAATGTTTGCGCGGGAAGGGTTTGGCCTTCGTTTCCCTATTTTGATGGGAACGGATAAGTCAGGGCTCCGCTTAGTTTTTGGGGCTTTTGCGGGAAAAGGATTTTCGTTTCCCTTATTTTGACGGAAGCGGACAGGTCAGGCTCCCGGTGATTTGGGGTTTTGCGCGAAAAGGATTTGGTTTTTATTTCCCTATTTTGACGAAAATGAGCGAGGCAAGGTTCCGGCGATTTTAGGATTTTGCGCGGAAATGATTTGGTTTTTATTTTCCTATTTTGACGGAAATAAACGAGGTAAGGTTCCGGCGATTTTTGGGATGCGCGGAGTTGGGCTCCGTTTTCCCGGTTTGGCGGCGGGGACGGGTGGCGCTGGGCTGGGACGCCAGCGGGGCGTAGATCAGGTGCCGTGGGCGTTCTCGTAGGCCCGGCGGATCTCTTCGGGCATCTCTTCCGGCGAGAGGCCCTTCAGGTGCTCCTCGCCGCCCTCCTGTATGGCGGTTTCGTAGTACCAGCATTTATACCGGAGCATATCCAGTGTGCGCTGCATGCGCTCCATCTCCGCTTCCACCGCAGCCCGCTGCCTGACAAAGAGCTCATAGCGCTGCCGGTATGTGGATGCGCCCTGTGTACACCATTGCATGAACTGCCGGATATCCTTGATTTCAAGCCCCGCCTTTTTCAGGCACTCGATGACGCGCAGCGCTTCCAGCTCCCGCTGTGAAAACCGGCGTATCCCCGCCCGGCGCTCCAGACCGGGAAACAATCCCTCTTTATCGTAGTACCGCAGCGTCGATACCGGCAAATGGAACATCTGGGCGACCTGTCCGATCGTATACACGCAAAGCCCCTCCTTCGCGATGTGTTCAAAAAGGTATTGACCTGAAGTCAGGTTTAGGTGCTATCATGGAGTATAGCATTGGGCCGGGGGGCTGTCAACCCATGGGCCGGCAGGCGCGGGCAGCCTCTCGCCTTTAGCAGATGGCGGATGGAGGAGGGCATCGTCATGAGCAAGCGGGCAGTTCCCGGGAGGGACGGCGGCAAGTATATTCCCTACGAAAAGCGCGAGGGCCAGGAATCCACGGTATATTTTACCGGCGATTTGTCCGCGGAGGGCCTACTGCGCATCTTTGACAAGGCCGGCGCCGGCCTGACGGGCAAGGTGGGCATCAAGCTGCACACAGGGGAAAAGAACGGCCCCAACATCATCCCCCGGCCCTGGGTCAAGGCGCTGGTGGAGCGGCGGCTGCCCGGCGCGGCCATTGTGGAGACCAACACCTATTACGAGGGCGACCGCTATACCACCCAGCTTCACCGGGAGACCCTCGCCGTCAACGGCTGGACGTTCTGCCCGGTGGATATCCTGGACCAGGACGGCGTCGCCATGCTGCCCGTGTCCGGCGGCAAATGGTTTACCGAGATGGCCGTGGGCGAGGGCCTGCTCCGCTACGATTCCCTGCTGGTGCTGACCCACTTCAAGGGCCACACCAAGGGCGGTTTCGGCGGCTCCGGCAAAAACATCGGCATCGGCTGCGCGGACGGGCGCGTGGGCAAGGCCATGATCCACACCACCCCCGGCTCAAAGGACATGTGGGACATCAGCGACGAGGAATTTATGGAGCGGATGACCGAATCCGCCAAGGCCGTGGCGGACCGCTTTGGGCCGCGGATTGCCTACATCAACGTGCTGCGCAACATGTCCGTCTCCTGCGACTGCGAGGGATGCGCCGCCGCGCCGGTGGTCACCCCCAACGTGGGCATCGTGGCCTCTACGGACCTGCTGGCCGTGGATCAGGCTTCGGTGGATCTGGTGTACGCCATGAAAGCCCACCAGCATGCCGCGCTGGTGGAGCGCATGGAGAGCCGCCACGGCCTGCGCCAGCTGAGCTATATGAAAGAGCTGGGCCTGGGCAACGACCGCTACCGGCTGCTGGACATCGATCACGCGGACGCCCGAATCCTGCCCGCCGACGCGGTGCGGGACGTGGCGCCCTTCCGCCCTTGAGGGAAAGATGGAGTGTGAGCAGATGCACAAGAACAAGACCGGGCGCTTTGCCGCTTTGCTGGCCGCATTGTTCCTGACCCTGTGCGCCGGGGCTGCCGGCGGGCGCGCAGCGGCCTGCGGCAGCCCCGCGTGGGAGCGTGAGGATATGGAGCAGGGGGAAGTTTCCATTCAGCTGAGCGTGGACGGCGTCGTTCTCCCCGTCCTGTGGGAAGAAAACGAAGCGGTTGACGGGCTAGCCGCCCTGCTGGAGCAGGGCGATGTGACGGTGCAGACCCAGCGCTACGGCGGTTTCGAGCAGGTTGGCCCGCTGCCGTCCAGCCTCCCCCGGGCAGAGGCCCAGACCACCGCCGTTCCCGGGGACATCATGCTGTATGGGGATGATCAGATCGTTTTCTTCTTCGGCAGCAACACCTGGGCGTATACCCGGCTGGGCCATATCGATTTGGCGGAGGAGGCGCTGGCCTCCCTCCTGGGGGCGGAAAACGCCGCGGTTACGCTGTCCCGAGTGGACGGCGAAAGCATTCCGGAGGGGCCTACCGCCTGAGGCCGCTTAAAAACCGGCCTGGCCCGCACGGCAGCGCCGGGCTGGCGGCATCGGGCCATGCCCCCATCATGGGCATGGGGGCCCTGCGCCGGGCGGGCGGCCGCTCAGGGGCGGAAAGAGAAGAAGCCGCGGTTCCGGCATGATGGCCGGGGCCGCGGCTTTTCCCATGGGGGAATCATGGTTCCCTTTGGAAGCCCTCAGGGCAGGCTCAGCAAAACGGTTTTGATCTCATAGGGGCGCAGGGAGAGGGGCAATGTTTCGCCGGAAAGGGCGAGGGGGTCGCCGCGAAGCTCATTGAGGTCCGATGCCCAGGCGGCGCATCCCCTGGGCAGTACGAGGGAGGCCGCCGCCTCCCGCCCGCAGGTTTCATAGACGCGAACGGCCACATCTCCCCCTGCCGTGGCCGTGATTGCCGAGAGAACGACGCCCTTTCCCTTGAGGGCAATCCCATTTTTCCCCCTTGCGCATCGGCCTTTCAGGAGGACCGGCGGGTCGTTAAAGCGCTGCGCCATCTCGATCACCCCGGAATCTTGCCAACCATTTTCATAGGGCATCAGCAGGAAATGAAAATTGCGCACCCCGTGCTCCGAGGAGGTCTCGTCCGGAACCATTCCCGCGTATTCCTGGGCGGGAGCGCGCAGCAGCGTGGTGTAGAGGACGCCGTCGCACGCCTCAACCCCGGCGGTTCCGCAGTTGATCAGCGCCAGTCCCCATCTCTCCCGCGGCTCCTCCATGCACACGAACCGGTAGGCGGGCCATTCTCCCCGGCTGTTAAAGCGCTGCGCGTAGCTCTTGCGCCAGGTCACGCCAAAGGGCACCTCGTACGCATTGACAGAGGCATCCATACACGCATCCAGTTTCAGGCGAAGGCGGGCCGCTTCGGATTTCCAGTTGACCTGGACATCCACGCCCAACGCCGGTTCCCCGTCGGGAAGCCTCAACGCAATACGGTATTCCACGGCTTCGCCGTTGGGGTCGGGTATGCGCCCCTGAATCCACGCCACCCCGGTATGCCCGACGCGCTCCAGGCGATGGGTGTATTCGCCTACGCTGCATCCGATTTCGGATTGTATGGGCTGCTCGATTTGGAAGTTCCCATCGTCCTTTTGAAACACCAGCAGATCCCGCACATCCTTGAGTACGGTTCGCCCGCTGGCCTTGCAGATCACGCTGGCGATCATGCTGGAACGGTCAAACTCGATCCGCAGGAATTCGTTTTCCAGGGCCGCAATGCCGCCTGCCTCCGCCTCCGGCCAGCTCCCCTCCGTCAGCTCCAGGGAATGGGCGTCCAGGGGGCGCAGGCGGGCCCGAACCACGGCCTCGCCGTTTTCTCCCCGGCGCACCGCCACCGGCTGGCCGTCCAGGGCGGCGGCCTTCGCGCCGCGCCAGCCGTCGGGCAGCGGAAGCCGCACCTCCTCGGTCCGCTCAAAGGGAAGCCCGTTCCAGACGGTCCACCCCTCCCCGTCCGCGCAGACTACCTGGGCGATCATCGCCAGGGACTCCTGGCAAACGCGATGGAATATTTGCATACAATCGTCGTAAACCGCCGTGGGATGAGAGCCGGTAATCACATCGTGGAATTGCGCGTAGGCCAGGGACCACCAGCACTGTTCAATGCGCCCGCGCACGTCCATTTTCCACAGCGCCGAAACCTTTTCCGCGTCCAGCAGCAGGGTTTCGGCGCGGCGATTTTGGAGCCGCAGAAGCGGGCGCTGGGAAAACGTGCCGGTAAACTCGGGATTCATATCCGCGAACACTTCCGGATAATCCTCCATGTGCTCCTCCAAAGCATCAAAAAACTCGCTGAGCACGCCAAAGCGCAATTCGCCTTTGCTGCTGCGCACGATCTGCGGAACCAGCTTGCAGGGCGCGACCTCGTTTTCCGAGTACGGAATGATGATTTGATGGGGAACCGCATTGTCCCGGGCGTCTCGAAATAGGCGCTCTTGTTCCGCATAGCTTCGGAAAAACCGGAAATTGATATGCCCCGGCTTGACGTGGTAGGCCAACAAATCGGAACCGGCCAACAAAATTTTGCTCCCGTCCAACCCCACTATCCGCATCACGTCTTGCGAACGAATGGCCCCCAGCCGGTTGGCCAGCAGCCTGGAATAGCCCATTTGCAGCAACACCTGGGGCATTTGGGGCGGGAATCCAAAGGTATCGATCATCGTGCAATCCCGCACCTTGACGCCAAAGTTTTCTTCCAGAAAGCGCCGCCCAATCTGCATATTGCGCACAAAGGATTCCCCGCAGGTCACGTTGTTCTCAATGGTGGAGGCCAACCCGGTGACGAATTCCAGGCGCCCGGAGCGCACCAACGGCACCAGCCGCTCAAAGAGGTCCGGCCTGCGCTGCTTGAGCCCCCGGTAATGGTAGGCTTGTTCCAACATATGGGTATATTCGGGGTATTGCTCGCACAGGTCCAGGAGTTTTATGATAAACGTCTCAAAAATTTCTTCCATTTCCTCCCGCGACTTTTTCCAGCCAAGGTCCACATGGGTCAAGCCGCACACGATTTTTGCGTTTGTGTCCAAACCCCATTCCTCCCCTTCAGCATTGCGCGTTGCGCCGGCGCAGCTCCTGTCTGTATCTGCGCTGATCCAGCCTTGATATCACGGCCGCTTTGATATTGGAAACGGAAAACGCCAGCGTTAGCAGCAGTGCACGCAGTATATATTGCCAGTATGGGTCCACGTTAAAGTGATTGATGACGTTATAGATGGTGGCGAAGAAGATGGAAGAAATCACCGTGTTGATCACATTCCCCTTGCCGCCGCTGAACGCCACGCCCCCCATGACAACGACCGTAATAACATCGAATTCATAGGACTGGCGCATTTCCGCGCTGGCCATCCAGAGCCGCGAGGAAATGAGGATTCCGGCCACGCCCACAAAGAAACCCAGCAGCCCATAGGTGGCCAGTTTCACCCTTTTGACGTTCACCCCCGCCAGTTTGGCCGCGCTTTCGCTGTTCCCCACCGCGAAAACCTTGCGCCCAAATCCCGTATTGTGCAGCAATATATAGGAAAAAATGGCGAGCACCAGGAAGATCACGAAGGGCAGCGGAATCCCGTCAAAGCCATTGCCGGCAAAAATGTTCAAGTTCCCGATTTGCGTGAAGAACATGTCGGTGGCGGATACGATCTTCTGATTGGTGATGATGTGGGCCACGCCCTTAAAGACGTACTGCATGCCCAGCGTCAAAATAAAGGCGAAAATCTTGCAATAGACAACCAGATATCCGTTGAAAAGGGACAGCAGGACGCAAGTCAAAACGCACAGCAGCAATGCGGGCAGCACGCCAATCGTGGGCATGAGCTTCAGCATAATCACCGAAGCGAGGGCCATCATGGTTCCGATGGAGAGATCCGTGTTGCATGTGATGATTACGTTCATCATGCCCAGCGCCGCCACGCCCAGAAAGGACGCTTCCCTGAGGATGTTCATGTAATTGTTGATTGAGCGGTACTGGGGATGGATACACGCCAGAATCAGCAATAGCAGGAGGGTGATGGCCCCAATCGAACGGTCGGCATGTTCGCGCTTGTCGCCGGATATTTTCTCAGATTTGTGGGATAATGCGGACATTTTTCCCCCTCCTATACGCTTTTTTCCATCAGCAGTTCCCGCAGGCTTCCCATCACCAGTGCGAAGACAAGGATGATTCCCGTAACGATGTACTGGTAGTAGAAGGGAAGGTTCAGCATATTGAGTGCGTTTTTCATGAACCCCAGCAAAAGGGCCGCGAAAAACATGCCAATGATGTTGCCCTTCCCGCCGGACATGCTGGTCCCGCCTAATACTACTGCGCAAATGCATTCAATGCTGTAGGTTGAGCCCGCCGTACTGGTGCCGATGAGGGTGCGTGACGCCGAAATCAGGCCCCCCAGCACCGCAAAGATCGCCGAGCAAACGTAGCACAATACGGTGACGCGCAGCGTAGAAATCCCCGCCATTTCGCTGACCGCTATGCTGGACCCCTGGGCGCGTACATATACGCCAAAGCGCGTATATTTGTAGACCAAATACCCCGCAATCAGCAGGATCAGCATAATCCATACCGGATTGGGAATGCCCGCCAGGCTCCCCGCAGAGATTTGCTTAAAATCCTCATAGGTCAGAAAGAGGATGTCCTTGCCCCCGGATATGAGATACGAAGCGCCCTTGAAGGCCAGCATGGTGGCCAGCGTCGCAATGAATGCTGGGATTTTCGCCTTGGCCACCAACAGCCCGTTCAATACCCCGCAGATGACGCCCATCAGCAGCGACAGCCCCACCGCCCCTGCCACGCCGATTTCCAGCTTGGTCAGCGCAATGCCCGAGACGATGGACGCCATGGTATAGATGGAGCCGATGGACATATCGCATAAGCCGCCTGTGATGACAAAAGTGATGCCCACGCCGCCAATGACGATTAAACATATCTGCATCAGTACGTTGAGCATGTTGTAACTCGATATGAAACTATCACCGAGCAGCGCCCAGCAAAACAGGGCGGCAACAAACGTCAGCGCATAGATACCAGCTTTGTCCCAATATTTCAGGAACCGCATTGGCTCGCCCCCCTGTAAAAAATTTGCTGATTGCCCGTGGAGCAGAACATGATGTTGTCCTCTGTAATATCTGCGCCGTTTGCGTCGCCCGCTCTCAATTCCCCGCCGACCTTTCCCTGGAAGATCACCAGTGCGCGGTGGCACAGGGATATCAGTTCCTGCGTCTCGGACGTGACCATCAATATGGCTATGCCCTGGGCGGCCAGTTCCTTGAGCATGCGGTATATCTCGGATTTCGCCCCTACGTCTATGCCCCGCGTCGGCTCCATCAGGATGAGCACTTCGCAGCCCGTGGCCAGGGCCCGCGCCAAAAGGACCTTCTGTTGATTGCCGCCGGACAGATGCATGATGTGCTGCTGCGCAGAAGCGAATTTAATTTCCAAATATTGTGTGTACTTGTGGACGATGGCCGCTTCCTTCTTCCGGTCAATCAGCCCGTTTCCCTTCCTGCATAGCTGCTCCAGAATGGAAATCGCCATATTGTCCCTGACGCTCAGGTCGGGGAAAATCCCCTCGTTTTTCCGGTCGTCTGTAGACAGGACGATCTTTTTGTGAATGGCGTCCACAGGGGAATTGAGCGTTACGGCCTGCCCGTCCAGGTATATCTTCCCGCTGTCCGGGTGAATCAGCCCAAAGAGCGTCCGGGCGATCTCCTCCCGGTGGCAGCCCATGAGCCCCGCAAGGCCAAGGATCTCGCCCTTGCGCAGCTCAAAGCTGATGTCGCTGTACAGCCCTTTTTTGGTCAGCCCCTCCACCCGCAGCTTGGTTTCCCCAACCTGTGCCGCTGCGGCGTCGTCGTGGAAAAAGTGGCTTACGTCGCGCCCCACCATCTTGCGGATTAGCGCTTCCTCGCAGGTATCGGAGGCCGTCATGGTCTCGATCATCCGCCCGTCCCGAAGCACCGTGATGCGATCGGATACGTCAAAAATTTCTTTCATTCGGTGGGAGATGTATAAAATGGTGGTGCCCCGGGCCTTGAGCGTGGCAATTAACCGGTATAGCGTCTCCACTTCCTTGTCGTTCAGCGACGCCGTGGGCTCATCCATGATGACGATCTGGGCGTCGTGGGATGTGGCCTTCACAATCTCCACCATTTGCCGCTGCGCCACCGCCAGTTCGCTCACGAACCGGTTTGGCGGGATGTTGAGGTCTAACTCCTGCATTAGCGCCGCGCAGCGCTGGTTGAGTTGGCGGCGATTGACAATGCCCGACTTGCCCGGAAGCCTGGTCATAAAGATATTCTCCGCCACGGTCAGCAAGGGAACCAGGTTAAACTCTTGGTAGATCACGCTGATCCCGTTGGCAATGGAATCCTGCACGCTTCGGATGGATACGGGCTTGCCGTTGATGGAGATTGAGCCCGAATCCGCCGGATACAGTCCCCCAAGAATCTTCATGAGCGTGGATTTCCCCGCGCCGTTTTCTCCGACGACGGCGTGTACTTCTCCCCGATACACGTCAATGCTTACATCGTCCAGCGCTTTGACGCCGGGGAAGTGTTTGGTGATTCCCTTGATGCTTAAAATCGTATCCATAACGCTGCACCCTTTTCCCGTCGAGGGGATTCTGCATCCGATGGATACATCGGATGCAGAATCAACGCCTGGTTCTAGTTCATCTCGCCCCGGGTCAGGCCCGTAGAGGAAATGACCTGATCATCCGAATTCTCGGGGATGTCTTCTTTGGTCACGAGGGCGCAGGGAACCAGAATCTCCTTATTGTCCGTTCCGGAATATTCAACCGCTTCCCCGCGAAGGAGCTTGTCCATCAAGACCACGCACTGATAGCCGATGTCATAGGAGTACTGCTGAACCGTGCAAGCCAGATGATCGATCCGAACTGCCTCAATGCCCGATTCGTCCGCATCAAATCCGGCAACCTTCACATTGGTCAGCCCCGCGTCCGCAATCGCCTGCGCCGCCCCTACCGCTTCGCGGTCATTTCCGCAAAAAACCGCCGCAATGTCCGGGTGCGCCGCCAGGATGTCCTGCATGCACTTGTAGCCCTCCTCCGTCGTGCCGGTGCTGGCAAAGATATCGGCTACGCACTCATAGCCCGCCGCCGTCATCACGTCGATGGCGCTGTCGCAGCGCAGCTGAGAGATCTCCGCCTCAGGGTTCAGGCGAATGACCGCAATCTTGTTGCTCGCAGGCGCTTCCTCCTCAAATAGGCCCAGAATATAGTTCGCGCTCAATACGCCGCCCCCGTAATTGTCCGACAATACGAGGCCGTCGTCGTCGGTCCCGCCGTCGCCCATGTCGCCGACCACCACGGGAATGCCGCTGGCATGGGCCGCAGCCACCACGGGGCCGAGCGCCTCCGGCTTGCTGGGGGAGACGATGAGCCCTGCCACATTCTGCTGAATAAAGTTCTGGCATGTGGAAACCATTAGCGTCTCATCGTTGTTGTGGCTCTGCATCAGGTAGTTGTAGCCCAAATCTTCACAGGCCTGGGCTACGCCTCGCTCCATGATGTACCAGTAATCAGAATCCACGCCTTGCGTGCTGTACGCGATTGTCAGCTTCTCCTCGGCTACCGCGCCGCCTCCAGCCATCAGCACCGCAAGAATCAAAAGGAAGGCCGCCGCTCTTTTCATAAATTTCCCTCACTTTCTCAGTATTTCCGACGAAATCATCTATATATTCCAGCACGTTTCCGTCGACATGGTTATACTAGCATGAATACCACACTCGGGCAATGCACAATCTTGCACCCGCATGTAATATTATGCTTTTTTGTTTGACAACGCAACAGCCATGTTTTACAATGAAATGCGAGGTGGTCGTTATGGGTACCGCAGTATTCGATCGCGTTAAACTCGCAAAGCTCCTGGAGGACTTGGCGATGCTATCCGGAATGGGGGTGACATTTTGGCACCCCGAACAGGACTTCTGCCTTATCGAGACCTCCAATATCCCCTCCCCCTATTGCGGGCGGCTGCGCAAAAGCCCCGCAATGGTCGAAAAGTGTACGCAATGCGAGCGCGAAGCGCTCAAAGCCGCAAAAGCCGATCTCAAACCGCACTACTTTACCTGCCATGCCGGACTGCACGAGTGCATATCGCCTGTGGTCTATAACGGGGAGATTCTGGGCTTCGTCATGATCGGCCAAATTCGCTTTCTGGAAAGCCGGATCGAAAACATCGAGTGCGTGCGGGGTTGGATTGAGCAAAATGGGTTCGATTTTAACGAGATCCGCCAGTTGTACCTAAATCTCCCCCAAGTTTCCCGATACAAACAGCAAGCGCTCCTGCACATGATCGAAGCGCTTTCCAGTTTCGTCCATATTGAGGGGCTCGTGCGGCGCATTGAATTTCCCTTGATTACCCGCATTGAGGAATTTATCGATCATCATCTTGCCGAGCACATTACGCTGGATGACGTGGCTCTGGCCCTGAATGTCTCCAAATCCACCATTTGCCATACCATTCAAACGGAAAAGGGGACGACGCTGACCAAAATCATCAATAAAAAGAGGATCGATAAGGTGCGCGCTGCCATCGAAGCCGGCGCATCCGTTACGTCCGCCGCCTATGCCGCAGGGTTTTCCAGCGCTTCCTACTGCTCCCGCGTATATCTCCAAATAACGGGCGCCCGCCCAACCCACCATCGTCAAAACGCATAACCGCGCATCCGCTCTATCGAAGGCTCCCCCGCATCAATGGTTGCACCCATTGACAAATCGCCAATATTTATCAGTATAAAGCAATAAAAAAGTATAGCCTTAGCCTCATTCTCTCCCCAGAGGTTTTCTGGCCAGACAGTGAAAAAAGGCCCTTCTAGAGGTATGGAGTGTTATCATAAAAAGAGAGTCCCCATGTGCAAGGGGAAATAGTAGAATATAGAGAAGTAAAGGATTGGGCACACATGGGGAACCTATACAGTCAGGAAGAACGTGAGGAAGCGCTGAAGTTGGCGGAT
>DSLFC04102__coassemble_1633_pt1 | contig 12029 bp, 12 predicted proteins | sample DSLFC04102__metabat2_low_PE_004 | metagenome-assembled genome bin DSLFC04102
GCAGCGGCCCGGCAGGGGTCCGGGGCCGGATGGGCCGGGGCCCGGCTGAAGCCGGGCCCCAGGGCCGCTCCGGCGTTGGGGGTTGGCCGGGCGGAAAACCGAGAGGGGAAGCGGGCAGGCCCGCACCGGAAAGGAAGTGAAGGGCGCGGCGTGGAAGGACAAATCTTGCGGGGCGTAGGCGGATTTTATACGGTGATGGACCAGGCGGGGCGATGCTATACCCTTAGGGCCCAGGCCAAGCTCCGCCGCCAGCGCCTCACCCCCCTGGTGGGGGATTACGTGCGCTTCACCCTGGGGGAGGGAGAGGAAAACAGTTGGCTTACCGCCATCCTGCCCCGGCGCAACAGCCTGGTCCGCCCGGCGGTGGCCAACATAGACTACCTGGTGATTACGCTGTCGGCGGGGTTTCCCAAGGCCGACTTGCTGTTGGCCGACCGGCTGCTGCTGCTGTGCCGCCAGGCGGGGATATCGCCCTTGGTGGCGGTGAACAAGGCGGAGGAGGACCCCCAAGGGGCGCTGGCCCTGGCCCAGCAGTACCGGGGCGGCGCGGCGGGGACCTTTGTGCTGTCGGCGGCCACGGGGCAGGGCGTAGAGGCCCTGGGGGAGGCCCTGGGGGGCACGGTACACGCTTTCGGAGGGCAGTCGGGGGTGGGCAAGTCCACCCTGATCAACCGGCTGTACGGGCTGGAGCTGTCCACCGGGGCGCTGTCGGAGAAGATCGACCGGGGCAAGCACACCACCCGGCACACCCAGCTCATTCAGGTGCCGGGGGGCGGCAAGGTACTGGACACCCCCGGATTCAGCCTGCTGGAGATGAAGACGATGGACCCGGCGGAGCTGGCCGGGCTGTATCCGGAGTTTCAGCCCTATGGGGACAAGTGCCGCTTTCAACCCTGCGCCCACTACAAGGAGCCGGGCTGCGCGGTGAAAGAAGCGGTGGAGGCGGGACTGGTGAGCGGGGAGCGCCACGGGCGCTATTGCGAACTATACGAGGAAATGCGGGAAAGGTGGAGGGAACGCTATGATTAAGGTGGCGCCGTCTCTGTTGTCGGCGGATTTTCTGGAACTGCGCCGGTCCATCGACCTGGCGGTGAAGGCGGGAGCCGATTACCTGCACTACGACGTAATGGACGGGAATTTTGTGCCCAACATCAGCTTCGGGCAGGGCATCCTCAAGGCGGTGGCCGGGTACGGTGCGCTGCCGGTGGACGCCCATTTGATGGTGGATAGGCCGGAGCGGTATATTGAGGACTTCGCCAAGGCCGGGGCGCGGATCATCACGGTTCACGCCGAGGCCACCTGCCATCTGCAGCGGGCGTTGAGCCAAATCCGGGCGCTGGGCTGCCTGGCGGGGGTGTCCCTCAACCCGGCCACCTCGCCGGAGTGCCTGCGCTATGTGCTGGGCGACTTCGACCTGGCCCTGGTGATGACGGTGAACCCCGGGTTCGGCGGGCAAAAGATGCTGCCCCGGGCGGTGGAGAAGATCGGCGAGATCCGGCGGATGTTGGAGAGCGCCGGGGTACAGGCCATGATCCAGGTGGACGGCGGGGTGAGCCTGTCCACCGCCGGGGCCATGGTGGCCCAGGGCGCCGACGTGCTGGTGGCGGGCAGCGCCTTCTACGGAAGCGACGACCCGGCGGCCTTCGTCCAAGGGCTCAAGGCCCTGGGCTGACCCGCCCCGCCCCACGGGCCGCGCGCCGGGGCCCTGAATGGGCAGGCCCGAACGCGCTGCGTCCCGGCCGCCCCCATGGGCCCCGGACGGGCCGGGGGGTTCAAGGGGGCGGGCGTGTGAAGGAAAGGTGCCAGTTTTCATAATCTTTGCTGGAAGTTTGGGGCGAGGCGTGGTATAATAAGCCGGATAACTGGGTGCGAGGGACGAGATGAGGAAGAGAAGAGAGAAGCTGCGGGCCTTGATGGCGCAGCGGGGCATACCCGCCGCCCTGATTACCAAGCCCGAGAACATGCGCTATCTGACCGGATATACGGGGGAGGGCGCGGTATACCTGGACCAAAGCCAAGCGGCCATTCTCACCGATTTTCGCTATGTGGAGCAGGCCGGCCGCCAGGCGGGGGACTGCCCCTGCCTGAAGACGGACGCTCAGCGCAAGCTGCCCCAAGGGGTCAAGGAGTTGCTGGGGGCGCAGGGAGGCCTGGCGGTGGAGACCGGGCACATGACGGTGAAGGCATACCGGGAGCTGGAGAGCGCCTTGCCGGGGGTTGAGCTGATGGAGATGCAAAACCTGCCGGAAGCGCTGCGGATGGTGAAGGAGCCCTTTGAGCAGGACAAGATCCTGCGGGCGTCGGAAATCGCCTGCCGGGCCTTCGACCAGCTTCTGGGGATCATCGGCCCGGGGATGACCGAGTTGGAGGTGCGCCGCCTCCTGGACGATTTGATGGTTCAGGGCGGCAGCGAAGAGGCGGCCTTTTCCACCATCGCCTGCGCGGGGGTGAACGGGTCGCTGCCCCACGCGGTGGCCTCGGAGCACCGGCTGGAGAAGGGCGAGCTGCTCACCTTGGATTTCGGGGCTCAGGTGGAAGGCTACAAGACCGACATGACCCGTACGGTGGCCATCGGCCCGGTAAGCGGGGCGCTGGAAAAGATCTACGCCACAGTGCTGGAGGCCCAATTGCGGGCGCTGGAGGCGATCGAGCCGGGCAAGGTATGCCGGGATATCGACCAGGTAGCCCGCCGGGTAATCGACCCGGCATATCCCGGCGCTTTTGGCCATGGATTGGGGCACGGGGTAGGTTTGGAGATTCACGAAGCGCCCAACTTTTCTTCCACCTGCGATACGGTGCTGGAGGCAGGCCATGTGATGACGGTGGAGCCGGGGGTCTACATCCAGGGCCTGGGCGGTTGCCGCATAGAGGATACGGTGATCCTGCGCCCTGGAGGGTACGTGAACGTGATCACCGCGCCCAAGGAGCTCATCACCCTGTAAAACCATCAATTTTTTAAGGAGGAACATATAGCATGATTACCGCAGGCGATTTTAAGAAGGGCATTACGGTAGAGTGGGACGGCGGCGTGTGGACCATCGTGGACTTCCAGCACGTAAAGCCGGGCAAGGGCGCCGCCTTCGTGCGCACCAAGATCAAGAACATCATGACCGGCGCGGTGCTGGAGCGCACCTTCAACCCCACCGACAAGATGCCCAAGGCCATGATCGAAACCAAGGAATACCAGTATAGCTATGCCGACGGGGATATGTATCACTTCATGGACACCGAAACCTACGACGACCTGATGCTCACCGAGGAGCAGTTTGAGGACGCCAAGCCCTTTGTGAAGGAGAACACCAACGTGACCATCCGCTTCTTCAAGGGCAAGCCCTTCTCCGTGGCGGCGCCCAACTTCGTGGAGTTGGAAGTCACCCACACCGAGCCGGGCTTCAAGGGCGACACCGCCTCCAACACCACCAAGCCCGCCACGGTGGAGACCGGATACACCCTGCAGGTGCCCCTGTTCGTGGAGATTGGCGACATTCTGCAGATCGACACCCGCACCGGCGAGTATCTGTCCCGGATGTAGAGGCCGGGGACCAAGCGACAGAATAAGGAGAAAACAATGAGCGCATTGAGCGATAAGGTATCCTACCTGAAGGGCCTGGCTGAGGGCATGAAGATCGACAGCGGCGCCAACGAGGGCAAGCTGCTGATGGAGATCATCGAGGCGCTGAACCTGGTATCGGAAAAGGTGGAGGCTCTGGACGAGGGTTTTGAGGAGCTGAGCGACTACGTGGAGTGCATCGACGAGGATTTGGAAGAACTGGAGATGTGCCACGAGGAGGAAGAAGACGAGGACGACGATGAGGACGAGGAGGACTTCCACGACGATTACGATTTCGACGAGGAAGACTTCGACGAGGACGAGGAAGACTCCCAGTGCGATGACCAGGACGAGGTGGACGAGGAGCATCTGGGCATGTATGCCGGGTGCCTGTGCTCCGAGTGCGGCGGCATGTTCAGCGTGGACGTGAACGCCGGGGAGGACCAGCTGTTTATCTGCCCCCACTGCGGCAAGCGGGTAAAGGCCATCCAGATGAATTGCCAGAACGTGCCCGTGGCCCAGAGCAGTCAGGACGAGGACAAGGAATAACCGGGCGGCAGGCAAACCAGAACGCCCTGGGTGGACCTGGAAAAAGGGCTGCGGAAGGGCGAAAGGGGAGACATTTCGCGGCGGGCCGGCGGCCGGTAGGGCCGGGGGTGCGCCAGACGGGAGGAAAGAGCGATGGCCAGGGGCGGCGGTTTTCCCGGCATGATGGGCGGCGGCAATTTGCAGCAGTTGGCCCGTCAGGCCCAGAAATTACAGCAGAACATGCAAAAGCTCCAGGAGGAGCTGGAAACCCGGGAATTTGAGGCCGCGGCGGGGGGCGGCATGGTGAAGGCCAAGGTAAACGGCAAGAAGGAATTGCTGGAATTGGTCATCGACCCCCAGGCGGTGGACCCTGAGGACGTGGAAATGCTCCAGGACCTGGTGATGGCGGCGGTGAACGAGGCGCTGAAGAGCGCCGGGGACACCGTGGAGCGGGAGATGGGCAAGATGACCGGCGGCATCAACATGCCGGGGCTGTTCTGAAAATGAGCGGCATTGAGCCCATTCAGCGCCTGGTCAATCAGCTGAGCAAGCTGCCCGGGGTGGGGCAAAAGACCGCCCAGCGGCTGGCCTATTACATCATTTCCCTGCCGGAGGAGCAGGTGCGGGAGTTGGCTACGGCCATCTTCAACGGCAAAAAGCAGGTGCACTTCTGCCCGGTCTGCGGAAACTATACCGATAAGGACCCCTGCGCGCTGTGTTCCGACACAGCGCGCGACCCGTCCATCCTGTGCGTGGTGCGGGACCCCAGGGACGTGGCCGCCATGGAGCGGATGCGGGACTACAAGGGGCAATATCACGTGCTCCACGGCGTAATCTCCCCCATGGATGGGGTGGGTCCCGACGATATACGCATTCGGGAGCTGATGGCCCGGCTGGCTTCGGGCCAGATCAAGGAAGTGGTGCTGGCCACCAACCCGGATATCGAGGGGGAGGCCACCGCTTCCTACATCGCCCGGCTCATCAAGCCCCTGGGGGTGCGGGTGACCCGCATTGCCCACGGGGTGCCGGTGGGGGGCGATTTGGAGTATACCGACGAGGTGACGTTGTCCAAGGCCTTTGAAGGGCGAAGGGAGATTTGATCGTGGCGGATTATGAGGTCATTATCCTGGGCGGCGGTCCCGCCGGGCTTACCGCTGGGCTGTACGCCGCCCGCTCCGGGCTCAAGACCTTGCTGCTGGAGGGCAACCTGCCCGGCGGCCAGGCGTCCACCACCAATGAATTGGAGAATTACCCCGGCAGCGGCCGCATCGGCGGTCCCGAGCTGATGATGAAATTCGAGGAACAGGCCAAAGAGGCCGGGCTGGACATCCAGTATCAGGGCGTGATTCAGGCCCGCCTGAAAGAACACGCCCTGGAAACCCGCAGCCAGCGCTACCAGGCTCAGGCCCTCATCCTGGCCACCGGCGCCGCACGGCGCAAGCTGGGAGCCGCCGGAGAGGATATGCTGGCGGGGCGGGGGGTATCCTATTGCGCCACCTGCGACGGCGCGCTGTACCGGGGAAAGCCCGTGGCCGTGGTGGGCGGCGGCAATACCGCCGCCGAGGACGCCCTGTATCTGGCGGGCATCGGCTGCCCAGTCACCCTGATCCACCGCCGGGACGCCCTGCGGGCCGACCAGGCCCTGAGCCGCAGAGTGCTGAACCATCCCCTGGTGACCATGGCCTGGAACAGCGTGGTGGAGCGCATCCAACAGACCGGGGACGGTTTGCAGCTGCACCTGCGCCAGGTAAAAACAGACCAAAGTTCGGTTATTCAGGCGGCGGGCTGCTTTGTGGCGGTGGGCACCCAGCCCCAGACCGGGCTGTTCGCCGGACAGGTGGACATGGACCCGGAAGGGTACATCGCGGCTGGCGAGGACACCCATACCAGCCTGCTGGGGGTATTCGCGGCGGGAGACTTGCGGCGCAAGCCCCTGCGCCAGGTGATCACCGCCGCCGCAGACGGAGCGGTGGCCGCCTCCCAGGCCCTGCAATACATACGGGGACTGTAGGCGAGAGGGGCCCAGGCCGCAGCCGCCTTCCGCGCCCGGCGATCCATGGGGCGGCCACAGGAAAAAGCGACCGAGCTCTGGAATGGAACGAGCGAAACAGACCATAGTCTAAAATAAACCGGCGGAAGTGGATGGACGGAAGAGAAAGACCCTGTCCCAGGGGCGGGCGGGCCCGGCAAGGCCGGGGACGGCTGTCCGGAAGACGGGCGGGGGGCGGGGAGCCATAGCCATGGAGAAGAACAGCCAAAAACGCACATTGGGGCAAACGCTTCGGCTGACGAAGCGGTTTTTGCCCTATTTTAAACCCTATTGGGGGATGCTGGCGGCAGATTTGGCCTGCGCGGCGCTGACCAGCGCCTGCGAGCTGATCCTACCCCTCATCATGCGCTACATCACCGACGTGGGGGCCCGAGACGCCTCCCTGCTCACGGTCAACGTCATCCTGGGAATCGGGGGGCTGTACATCGCCCTGCGGGTGGTGGATACGGCGGCGTATTTCTACCAGACCAGCCGGGGGCACATCATGGGTTCCCTGATAGAAACAGACCTGCGTCGGGATTTATTTACTCACCTGCAGGCGCTGAGCAACGCCTACTACGACGACACCAAGGTGGGCCAGCTGATGAGCCGGATCACCACCGACCTAAACGACGTGACCGAGTTCGCCCATCACTTTCCCGAGGAAGTGTTCGTGGCGGTGGTGAAGATCGGGGTGTCCTTCGCCATCCTGATGGGGGTGAACGTGCCCTTGACCCTAGCGGTGTATCTGGCCATTCCCCTGATGCTGTTCTGCTCCTCCCGGTTCAACCTGCGCATGCGCCGGGCCTTTCGCCAGTCCCGCCACCAGTTGGGGGAACTGAACGCCCAGGTGGAGGATAGCTTGCTGGGCATTCGGGTGGTGAAGGCCTTTTCCGGGGAAAAGGAGGAGGCCCGCAAGTTCCAGCAGGGCAACCAGGGCTTTTTGCGCATCAAGGAGAGCATGTATACCTGGATGGCCTGGTTTCACAGCACCACCCGGCTGTTCGACGGGCTGATGTACGTGATGGTGCTGGTGATGGGGGGCCTGTTCATCCACAGCGGGCGCATCGCAGCGGCGGATTTGGTGGCCTACATGCTCTACGCCAACATGCTGCTGGCGGCGGTGCGGCGGATGGTGGAGTTCACCGAGCAATTCCAGCGGGGCGTGACGGGCATCGAGCGGTTTGTGGAGGTGATGGACGAGCCGGTGGAGATCCAGGACGAGCCCGGCGCGGTGGATATTGGCACCGCCAAGGGGGAAGTGACCTTCGACCACGTGAGCTTTAGCTACCGGGGCGCTCAGGAGGAGGTGCTCACCGACATCAACCTGCGGGTGGAGCCGGGGCAGTCGGTGGCCCTGGTGGGGCCCTCCGGGGGCGGCAAGACCACCCTGTGCAACTTGATTCCCCGGTTCTACGAGGTGAGCGCCGGGCGGGTTCTGCTGGACGGGGTGGACATTCGCCACATCAAGCTGGCCTCCCTGCGGGCCCAGATCGGCATGGTGCAGCAGGAGGTGTACCTGTTCAGCGGCAGCGTGCTGGACAACATCGAGTACGGCCGGCCCGGCGCCAGCCGGGAAGAGGTGGTGGAGGCGGCCAAGCTAGCCGGGGCCCACGAGTTCATCCAAAAGCTGGAAAAGGGCTACGACACCTGCGTGGGGGAGCGGGGGGTCAAGCTGTCCGGGGGGCAGAAGCAGCGGGTGGCCATCGCCCGGGTGTTTTTGAAGAACCCGCCGGTGCTCATTCTGGACGAGGCCACCAGCGCCCTGGACAACGAGAGCGAGCACTTGGTGCAGCAGTCCCTGGACCGGCTGATGAAGGGGCGCACCACCTTCACCATCGCCCACCGGCTGAGCACCATCAGGGGGGCCCAGTGCATATTGGTGCTTACGGACCAGGGCATCGTGGAAAAGGGAAGCCACGAGCAGCTGATGAAGAAAAAAGGCGTATACTATCATTTGCAGAAGGCCAGCGGCGCCGCGGAAGAATTGGACGTAGTTTAAGCGAATTTTTGCCGCTAAGATTGCGTTTATAGCAGCCTTATGCTACAATGAGGAGCACAAGGAGGATGGAGCATGTTTGAACGGTTTTTGATGACGCTGCCCGCGTTCGTCGGCCAAACGCTGAAATTTATCTTTATCGTGCTGGTGGTGGGCTCTATGGCGTTTCCGTTCGGACAGATGCTGCCCCGCAAAAATTTCGACTACCGGCATCACCCCTTCGCGCCCTACCGGTGGGAAAAACAGGGCATGGTGTATACCAAGCTGCGCATCCAGTACTGGAAGGACAAGGTGCCCGACATGAGCCAGCATGTGAAGAGCGCCTTTCGCAAAAAGATCACGGTTTTTCGAAGTTCAGAATATTTGGAAATGCTGATCCTGGAGACCTGTGTAGCGGAATTCGTGCATTTCGTGCTGATTCTCATCAGCCCCATGTTCCTGATCATGATGGAGGGAACCGCCGGGTGGATCTGTATGGCGCTGTACGCCCTGGGCAACCTGCCCTTTATCATGATCCAGCGCTATAACCGGCCCCGGCTGGTGATGCTGATGGAGCGCCAGGAGAAGCTGGAGGCCCAGGCCGCCGGCCCAAAGGCCGGCCAGGCCATTTCAACACATTGAGGGGAACGCAGTCTATGCTGTGGATTATTTGGAGCATAAGCCTATTGGGCTTGATCTATTGCGCCTATCACGCCTATATTATCCTGCGGGGCAGCCTGACCAAGCTGGATCCCATCCCTTACGCCCGGCCGGAAAAGCGCTTGGCGGTGGTGATCCCCGCCCGCAACGAGGCTCGGGTGGTGGGCGGGCTGGTGTCCAGCCTGAAGCGCCAGCACTATCCCAAGGCGCTGTACGACATTTATGTGGTGCCCAACAACTGTACCGACGACACCGAGGCGGCCGCCCGTAAGGCGGGGGCCCGTATCCTGCATTGCCAAAGCCCGGTGCACTCCAAGGGCGAAGTGCTCAGCGCCACCTTTGAACGGCTGCTCAAGGCGCCGGAAAAATACGACGGCTTTATCATCTTCGACGCGGACAACGTGGCCGACAGGGGCTTTCTCCAGGCGGCCAACAACGCGCTCTGCGCCGGATACCAGGTGGGTCAGGCCTACCGGGACAGCAAAAATCCCAACGACAGCTGGGTGGCCGGGTGTACCTCGGTGTTCTTCTGGTTCATGAACCGGCTGTTCAACCAGCCCAGGGCGGCCCTGGGCCTGTCCTCGCCCCTCAACGGCACCGGCATCCTCATCGGCGCTCAGATGCTGCGCCAGCACGGCTACCGCACCTTCGCCCTCACCGAGGACCTGGAGTTCACCGCCCAGTGCGCCCTGGCCGGGGTGAAGATCGCTTGGATGCCCGAGGCCATCACCTACGACGAGCAGCCCATCAAGTTCAAGGATTCCTGGACTCAGCGCCGCCGGTGGGCCGCCGGCACCCGCCAGTGCCTGGTGAAGTACGGCCTGCCCCTGTATAAAAAGGCGGGAAAGAGCCGGATCTGCCTGGACGTGGCCCTGCACTTCAGCGGCGTGGTGGTGCAGATGCTCAGCCTGATCCCCGGCATCCTCACTGCGGTGCTGCTGGGCATGGAGATCGCCGCCGACCCCATGAGGGGGCTGGGCCATGCCCTGGCCGCCCTGGTGCTGTGGGTGTGCGGCTGCGTCCTGGGCGGCATGGCCCTGGTGCTGCTGGTGTGCCTGCTGGAAAAGAAGTTCTGCCGGGAGCGGCTGGTGGATATGGCCGCCATGGGCTGGTATCTGCTCACCTGGCTGCCCGCCAACATCGTGGGCAACCTGCTGCCCGCCCCGAAATGGAAGGAAATTCCCCACGTAAGCCAGGCGGATATCAGCCAGTGTGATGGAAGCGGCCGGGAAATGCCCTTGCGCCAAAAGGAGACCGAAACGCTGTGAAACTGTTCAAAGAGGGGCTGCCCATCTTTCGAGGCAACCTGCACGCCCACACCACCCGGAGCGACGGCGCCCTGACGCCCCGGCAAGTCATGGAGCTGTACCAGGCCCGGGGGTACGATTTCCTGGCCCTCACCGACCATTGGCGGCCCAACCAGCCGGAAAGGTACCGAAACATGCTGGTGCTCAGCGGCGCGGAGATGGACGCCCAGCTGCCCGACCAGGTGGTGCATATCGTGGGGATAGGGCTGGACGGCGGCCTGCCCGCCGGGGCCAGGCCGGGGATCGGCCCTGAGGACATGGCTCAGGCGGCCCGCGACGCCGGGGGACGGGCCATTTTGTGCCACCCGGCGTGGTCGCTGAACACCCCGCAGGTCATGATGGCGCTGCAAGGGGTGGCGGGGGTGGAAATCTACAACAGCTTTTCCGGCATCCCCTGGAACGCCCCCCGGGCGGACAGCTCCACCCAGATCGATTTGGCCTTCACCCAGGGCTTTCGCGCCGCCATCGTGGCCAGCGATGACGCCCACCGGTATACCGGGGAGGCGGGGCTGGCCGCCACCTGGATACAGGCCCGGGACCTGACCCGGGAAGCGCTGCTGGAGGGGCTGGATCGGGGCGCTTGCTACGCCAGCCAGGGCCCCGCCTTTCGCCAGATCACCTGGGAGGACGGGCAGGTCGAGGTGGCGTGCAGCCCGGTGGATACCATCGTCTTTCTGTCCAACCTGCCCTGGTCCAAGGACAGGTGCAGGCAGGGCCGGGATATGACCGGCGCACTGTACCGGCTGCGGCCGGGGGAGCAGTACGTGCGGGTGGAAATCATCGACCGCTACGGACGCCGGGCCTGGTCCGGAGCCGTGGCGGGATAGCGGGCGGAAACGGCCATGTTTTATGAAGAGAGAAAGCCCAGGCGGCGTAGAAAGCGCAAGAGCTGCCTGGGACGGCTGATCAAGCTGTGCCTGCTGCTGGCGGCGGCCTATGTGGTGCTCACCATCTGCGCCACAAGCACCCTGTCCGGGCTGATGTCCGGGCTCACCCCCGACGGGCTGCCCGGCGGCTGGCGCAATATCCTGCTGCTGGGCTCGGATCAGGTGGGCAACGGTTCCGCCCGCACCGATACCATCATCGTGGCCTCCATCTCCACCGGAGGCCAGGTGAAACTCACCAGCGTCATGCGGGATACCCTGGTGCAGCTGGAGGGCCACGGCGCCCAGAAGATCAACGCCGCCTATACCTTCGGCGGCGCGCAGATGGCCATGGACGCGGTGAACCAGTACTTCGGACTGAATATCAAGCAGTACGCCCTCATCGATTTCCAGGGCTTCGCCCAAATGGTGGACGCGGTGGGCGGCGTCCGGGTGGACGTGACCAAGGCGGAAATGCAGGCGATGAACCAAAAGAGCGGGCATAAATTGAAGGAATACGGCAGCGATATCCTGCTGGACGGAACCCAGGCCCTGCGCTACGCCCGCATCCGGAAAATCGACTCCGACTACGCCCGCACCGGCCGGCAGCGGGCGCTGCTGCAAGCCCTGCTGGAGCGGGTGCGCCAGTGCAAGAACCCGGCCCAACTGCTGGCTTTCGCCCAGGCCGCCCTGGAAGCGGTCCAGACCAACATCACCCTGCCCGATATGGCCCTGCTGGCCGCCCGTGTCCTGCTCCATGGGGGAGAAATGACCCAGTACCGGGTGCCCGCAGAGGGCACCTACGAAAGCGGCATCCTCAACGGCGTGTGGTCCATCCGCCCCGACTTCGAGGCCAATCAAAAACTGCTGCGCCAGTTCATCTACGGATAGCCCCACACTGAAAAGCACAAGCGCCTCAGGATTCCGTCCCGCCTAAGGGCAAAACGGAATCATCAAATATTAACCTGCGAACTGGCCATTTGCTATTGACATATTTCGCCTGATCCACTATAATATCTACTGTTGCGAGCGGCAACGCCCAGCAGATCCCATGCGCCATTAGCTCAGTTGGTAGAGCACCTGACTCTTAATCAGGGTGTCCAGGGTTCGAGCC
>DSLFC04102__coassemble_1715_pt1 | contig 11309 bp, 9 predicted proteins | sample DSLFC04102__metabat2_low_PE_004 | metagenome-assembled genome bin DSLFC04102
CTGGAAAATCTAAAACCTTTTTCACTTGGCATTATGCCCTTGTAAAAAATAGTTTGATAATTAACGGACAAATAGTTACAATACTATATGGAGTCAGGCGCTCCGCCATTTTTTGTAACGGAGGGACAAACATGAGAAAGCTCTGGTCATCGTTGCTGGCTTTTGTGCTGGCGCTATCCATGCTCAGCGGATGGGCCTACGCCCAAGCCATGTATACCCCTGGCACGTACGTGGGCGAAAGCGGCGGACGCAATGGCGTAGTCAAGGTGGAAGTGGAATTCTCCGAGGACGCCATTCTTTCCGCCAGGGTGGTGGAGCACAGCGAAACCGCAGGGATTAGCGACGCGCCCATCGCCCAGCTTCCCGAGGAACTGGTGGCCAATCAGTCATTGGATCTGGACGTGGTGGCCGGGGCTACCCTGACCTCCAACGCCATCCTGGAAGCCATGGCCAGTGCGGCGGAACAGGCGGGCGCCGATGTGGAGGCGCTGAAAGCGGTATCCGTGGTCAAGAGCGAAAGCGATCAGGCCCAGCAGATGTCTGCCGACGTGGTCATCGTAGGCGCGGGCGGCGCAGGCCTGGCAGCCGCGCTGTCTGCGGTGGACAACGGCGCTTCCGTGCTGATTCTGGAAAAAACCGCTGCGGTGGGAGGCAATACGCTGCGTTCTGGCGGCTGGTACAACTGCGCGGATCCGGAGAGACAGAAGAACGTGGAGATGAGCGAGGTTCAGAAGCAGACGGTGGAAGACCTGCTGGCTATGGAACCCCACGATGAATACGTTGCCCGGATGCAGGCGCAGCTGAAGGAAGAATGGGAAGCCTATAAGGCGGACAATACGGGCTATCTGTTCGATTCCATTACCCTGCATGCCCTGCAGACTTATGATGGCGGAGACTATGAGGGCGATCCCCAGTTGATCAGCACCTTTGCCACCGAAGCCCCCGTGACCCTCAGCTGGCTGGAGTCCATGGGCATGGAGGTTAATCCCACCGTCACCATGTGCGTAGGCGCGTTGTGGCAGCGCTCCCACTCTGTGGTGGATAATACCAATATTGGCTACGGCTATATCAAAGCCATGGAAGACAAAGCGGAAGAATACGGCATTGAGATCCTATTTAATACGGCGGCCACTGAATTGACCGTGGACGCGGACGGCGCCGTTACGGGCGTGCGGGCCGTGGGCAGCGACGGAACCGCCTACGAGGTCATGGCCAACAAGGGCGTGATTCTGGCTACCGGCGGTTTCGGCGGCGATCTGGACAAGGTGCGGGAATTCCGTCCCGATATCCCGGAAACCATTAAAACCACAAGCATCTGGTCCTGCACCGGCGACGGTATTTGGATGGCGCAGGCCATCGGCGCTGCTGTGGTGGATATGGAGCAAATTCAGCTGTATCCTCTGGCCAGCGCTGTGGACGGCAGCACCGGTTACGCCATGGTAGGCCCCACGACGGCGATGTATGTGAACGACAAGGGCGAGCGCTATGTGAATGAGAATGAGCGCCGGGATGTGCTGGCGGCTGCGGCCTTTGAGCAAGGCGGCGTGATCTACTGCATTAGCGACAGTACTGCCGCCAACAATACTCGGGATATCGACGTGGTGGAGTACGCCGTAGAGCAGGGCGCGGCCTATAAGGCCGATACGCTGGAGGAGTTGGCCCAGCAATTGGGCATGGATCCCGCTACCCTGGTGGATACCGTCAACAAATTTAATTCTTATGTGGACAACGAAAGCGACCCGGATTTTGGCCGCACCATTTATGGGGATAACCTGAAGGTGGAAACCGCGCCCTTCTACGCTTCCCCCCGTTCTCCCTCTGTGCACCATACCATGGGTGGTTTGAAGATCGATACCCAGACCCATGTGATCGGCACAGACGGCGAAATCATCCAGGGACTGTATGCGGCTGGTGAGACCACCGGCGATCTGCATGGCACCAATCGTCTGGGCGGCAACGCCATCGCCGACGCCATGACCTTTGGCCGCATTGCCGGCGCAGTGGCCGCCACCTACGACTAAGGGAAGACCAGTTCCCCAAGAAGGGATCATGGGCGGGGATCATGAGCCGTTGCGCTCATGATCCCCGCCTACGTATCCAGACGCCTGAGGACAGGCCCGAAGGCGATTCGCCCCCATAGCGCGTGGGCTGAAAAGGAACCAAAGAAGCGGCGATTGCGCCCGCTGGGAGAACGGCCCGACGAAGCCTCTCCTACAAAACAATGTTTATTTTTTTCATGCGAATTGGGCAAATAAAGGCTATACCCCGGATAAACCCTTGTATATTCTGTGCAGATGCACTATAATTCATCTATAGGGTTATGCCGGCCAAGGGCGTGACATCAAATAAGGAGGTATATAGAATGAAGACGGTGAAGGACAAGCAAATATTGGTAGGAGCGGATTCTTCCGGTTTTCCGCTAAAGGAAGCGGTGTGCGCGTATCTGCGCAAAAAGGGCTGGACCATTACGGATATCGGCGTGCGGTCGGCCAATGAGGAAAATCCGGAGATGTTCCACCGCATCGGCCTGAAGGTGGGCGCCAAGATTTCCGAGGGCGAGTTCGAGCGGGCGCTGATCTTCTGCGGCACCGGCATGGGCATCCACATCGCCGCCAGCAAGTGCCCCCACGTCCACGCCGCCGTGTGCGAGAGCGTACCCGCCGCCAAGCGGGCCATCACCGGCAACAACTGCAACGTGCTGGCCATGGGCGCTTTCTACGTATCCCCCCAGATGGGCATCGAGATGGCGGACGCCTTCCTGAACAACAACCTGGGCGACGGCTACGAGTGGTGGCCCAACTTCTACGAGTTCCACAAGCTGGCCTATGACGAGCTGGAGGCCTTCGACTACGAGGCCTTCAAGCGCAACGGCTTTGAGGTGGAGCGCCTGGGCGATTATCCCCTGGCGGACATGATGAACGAGCGGCCCGACTGAGGCGGCGCTCCGGGATCAACTTACTGAGCCGGGGGTCACCCCCCGGCTCAGTTCGCCGGTAAAACCCGAAAAGGCAAAACCTCGGGAAGGCGTTGAACCGCAAAGGGGCTTTGCCCTGCCGGCACAACAAGCAAACCCCGGCCCCTTACGGGAAGCGAGGGCCGGGAGCCGGTCCCTTGCTCCCGGGGGCGGCAAAGGCGTGGAGCTGTCCGCCGCCCCACATACCAGGCGGCGGAAGCCTCAAGGGCTCCCGCCGCAGTCATGGCAAGCGGGCGGTCCGGCCCCGGCGGCGCGCCGGATCAAGCGGCCTTGGCTGCCCCCCTGCGTTTTTTGGAGGGCGCGGGCAGGTTGGCCGTCAGTGCGCCGGACAGCGCACCCAACCCCGCCCCCATACCGAATTCCGCCGCCAGCACCCCGGCGGGCGCCATCTGTCCATCCAACAGACACACCAGGGCGTACCCCAGCGCCATGTAGCCCAGGCCCGTGACGGCGCCCAGGGCAAAGCCTCGCTGTCCGCCCCGGCCCACCGCCGCCCATACCCCCAGGAAGATAGCCGCCACCTTGGTCAGTTGATTCAAAGCGGTCAACGCGCCGTCGGAAAGGCCGAACCGCACCACCAACAGCGCCAGGCCCGCCATCGCCACCAGCGTTGCCGCCAGCGCCAAAACGATTCCCTTCAGGATAGACCACAGCGTCCGCCCGCGCGATTGGGGCGCCATGAACATCCCCCCTTTCGGGGATAGTCTATGCGGGAGGGAGGGCCGACTTTCCCCCGTTCAATCCTCCTGGGCCAATTGCCGGCGATAGAGGGGCAGCTTATCCGCCTGCTCCGGGGGCAGCTCGGGGAACTGAGGATTGATGCGCTGCAGGGCGTCCAGCACCGCCTCGCTGACCAGGTAGCGGGTGAACCACTTGTCGTCGGCGGGCAGCACGTACCAGGGGCAATGGCGGGTGGCGGTGGCGTTGATGGCCCTTTCGTAGGCCGCCTGATAGGCGTCCCACAGGGCCCGGCTCTCCAGGTCCGCGCCGGAGAACTTCCAATTCTTTTCCGGCTTGTCCAGCCGGTCCAGGAAGCGCTTTTTCTGTTCCGCCTTGGACAGGTGCAAGAAGATTTTCACCATGCGGATGCCGTTGTCGTACAGGTATTCCTCGAACTGGGCGATCTGCTTGAGCCGGCGGGGAATGAAGTCCTCGGTAAGGCAGCGCTGGGGCATTTTGAAGCCTTCGTACAGCTTGAGCACCTCCACCGCCAGCACGTCCTCGTAATGGGAACGGTTGAAGATGGCGATCTGGCCCCTGGCGGGCAGGCATTTGACGATGCGCCACAGGTAATCGTGGGACAACTCCTGGGCGCTGGGCTGCTTAAAGGAATAGACCCGCACCCCCTGGGGGTTGATCCCCGCCATCACATGCTTGATGGTGGAATCCTTGCCCGCCGCGTCCATGGCCTGCAACACGATGACCAGGCCCTCCCGGCCGCCGGCGTACAGCCGTTCCTGCAACCGGGCGACCTGCTCCATGTTTTCCTCCGTGCGCTGCACCAACTCGTCCTTCATGGCCCGCACCTTGCCGTCTGCGCCGGTGGGCGCCTGACTGAGCGCCAGCGGCGCTTTGCCGTTATACCGGTAATCCTTGGGTTTCATACTTCGCACCCCTCTTTTCAAAATACTTTCAAAGTATGAAAAGAGTATAACAGACCTGTGACGCATAGGCAAGCGGTTTGGCTGGAATTGGCATGGGAGTTTTGGGCAGCGGCAGGGGGAACAATTCTGTGTCAGCCCTTGACAATTTTGGCCATTCACAGTACACTTACAGTAATATGGGAGGGCTGTATATGGAGAAACGCAAGTATTCCGGCCGGTATTTTATGTTGCTGGGGGCCGTGGCCCTGGCGGCCTGGGCGGGTTATGAGTTTGTGGTGCGGATGGAGACCATTTGGTGGGCGCTAAAAGGCGTGTGGAACCTGTGCCTGAACGTGGGCTACCCCTTCTGGCAGGCGCTCACCTTTTTCGACAGCAGCATGTTCAACCTGACCGGGTTTTTGCTGGCCTGCGTGGTGTTCGCCCTGTTGACGCTGGGGCTGCGCAACCGGCCCAAGGCGGGGTATTGGCTGATTGTGTTGGACGTGGCGCTGCTGGTGGCGGGAGGACCGGTGCTGCACCTGTTCGGGCTGAGCATATTGTCCTGGATGCAGTCGCTGAAGCTGCTGCCGCTCTTGCTGGTGCTGGTGGGGTGCGTGGTCAATCTGTGCGATTACTATATTGCCCGCCGCCGCCGCAGGGAGCGCCGCCGCCGCCGCTGGCAGGACGACGAGGCCTATGAAAACAGGCCCCGCAACCGGGACATGGCCCGGCAGGTGCGCCGCCGCAGGTATTCCCAGGCGGGGTAAGGGCGCGGGAGCGCTGAGGGCGTGAGCCGGGGGCCGCGCCCTGTTTTTTGCCGGAGAGAACCGAGTTAGGATGAGCGGCGCCGCGGCATAATAGACAAAAAGGCGGCCGGGAGGAGCGCGTTGGGCAAGCGATTGGCGTGGTCGGAATCCACCTGGTTTCAATGGATGCAGCTGGCGGCGGGGCTCCTGCTGGGGGCCCTGGGGTACCGCATGTTTTTGGTGCCCAACGACATCGCCGCCGGGGGCTTTACCGGCATCGGCCAGCTGGTCAACCATTTCCTGTCCTGGCCGGTGGGCGCGGTGGCCCTGGCGCTGAACGTGCCCCTGTTCGCCCTGTCCATGGGGCGGCTGGGGCTCAAGTTCGGGCTCAAGTCCCTGCTGGCCAGCGTGGCGCTGTCCCTGCTCATCGACCACCTCCCCGTAGGGCCCTTTACCCGGGACCCCACCCTGGCGGCCATATTCGGCGGCGTGGTGGCGGGGGCCGGGTTCGGGCTGGTGCTGCGGGGCGGGGCCACCACCGGCGGGTCGGACATGCTGGGCAAGCTGGTGAGCAGCCGGGCGCCGGTGGTCACCGTGGGCGCGGTGACCTTTACGGTGGACGTCCTGGTCATCGCCTGTAGCGCCTTCGTGTTCGACGCGGACAAGGCGCTGCTGGCCATGGTTTCCGCCTTTCTGATGAACCGGATGCTGGACGGGGTGCTCACCGGTCCCAGCCGGGCCAAGGCCTACTACATCATTTCCCCCCACAGCCAGCGCATCGCCCAGCGCATCATGGAGGAAATGGACCGGGGCGTCACGGGGCTGGCCGGGCGGGGCATGTATTCTCAGAAGGACATGACCATCCTGATGTGCGTTATCGGGCGATTGGAGGCCCTTCAATTGCGCCGCATCGTGTCCCAGGTGGACCCGGAGGCCTTTGTCATCGTCACCGACGTACACGAGGCCCTGGGAGAGGGATTCAACCCCAACAATTGATGGAGGGATGGAAGCTATGGGCATTGCCATCGTGACGGGCGCCTCCTCCGGCCTGGGCCGGGAATACGCCCTGGCCCTGAAGAAGTTGCGTCCGGATATTCAGGAATACTGGCTGATTGCCCGCCGCAAGGAGCGGCTGGAGGCGCTGGGCAAGGCATTGGGCCTGCCCTACCGGGCCCTGGATATGGACCTGACCCAGCGGGAGAGCCTGGAGCGGCTGGACGCCCTGCTGGCCCAGGAGCAGCCCCAGGTGATATGCCTGGTGAACAACTCCGGGTTTGGCCGGCTGGGGGACTTTATCGATATGCCCCTTAAGGACGTGGGGGCCATGGTGCGGCTCAACTGCCAGGCCCTCACCGAGGTGGCCTCGGCGGTGCTGCCCTATATTCCCAAGGGCGGCGTCATGATCAACGTGTGCTCCATCGCCGCCTTCGTGCCCAACGCCCGCATGGCGGTGTATTGCTCCACCAAGGCCTACGTGCTCAGCCTGTCCAAGGCGCTGCGCTATGAGCTCAAGGGCCAGGGCGTCAACGTGCTGGCGGTGTGCCCCGCGCCCATGGATACCGAATTTTTGGAGGTGGCCGGCATCACCGGCCATTCCAAGACCTTCGACCGGCTGCCCCGGGTCAACCCCCGGCAGGTGGCGGAAAAGTCCATCGCCGCCGCCTTCAAGGGCCGCGCCGTCTACACCAACCGGCTGTTCTACAAGTTCTACCGGGTGCTGGCCAAACTGCTGCCCAGCAGCTGGCTCATGCCCCTGGCCAAGTGCTGACCGCCCTTTCACCCAAAAAAACCTCCGCGCCCCGGCCATGGCCGGGGCGCGGCTTTCGCCGGGCGGCGTCAGTCCTCTTCCAATTGGAGAATCTCTTGAACCTGGGCCATCATTTCGTCGGGGTACAGGTCCTTCGCCGAGGAATTGACGGCGATGGGCAAGGTAAATTCCCGGCCATTGGCCCGGATCACCAGGGTGGTGGTCTGGCCGTCGGTGAGGAAACGCTTTTTCACCTTCACGGGCGCCGGATTGCCTCCATCCCGGGTGGCGATGTCCGTGTCGATTTGGATGGATTCGATCACGATCTTGCCCCCGCCCCCTACCAGCCGTGTGGGCACGTTCTTGACGCCTCTCTCGTTGGGCACTACGGTGATGCCCTGGGCAGGGGCGTCGGTCCACTGGCCCTCCGCCTTGGTTTGCAGCCGGATGGACTCCGGCCGGGCGAAATCACCCTTGTTTACCTTGACTTTCAGGGTCAGCTCTCCGCCTCCGGGCAGGGTGGCGGTAATGAGGGCGGAGCCCGTCTTTTTCAGGGTGGCCTCGCCCGTGACGGCGTCGATGGCGACCCGCTTGGGCTTGCTGCTCTTCCAGGTCACGCCGGGGACGCCCTCCAGGCCCTGTACGCTGAAGGTCACGGCGCCGTCCTTCTTCATCAGGTGCGTGACGCCCTTGATCCCGGTATAGGCCCCGGATTGGGCCTCCACTACGATCTTCTTCTCCACCGGCGCGGGGCTGGGTACCCGCACCGCCAGGGCGGCGGCGTTTACCGCCGAGCAGCCCGGAGCGCTCAGCGTTACGGTGAATTGGTGCTCTCCGGATTCCAAGGCGGACAGGTGGACGGTGAGCCTGCCCTCCTGGCCGATGGACGCCGACAGGGTCAGCCCCGCGTCGCAGACCGGGACGGCGGTCACCTCCACCCCGGCGGCGGCGAAGGCGGCGTAATTGTCTATGACGCCCAGTTCCAGGGTGACGCTCTCGCCCTGTTTCAGCTCCAGCCCGGCGGGCAGGTCTTCCGCAGGGGTAAACTGGATGCTCGAAGGCGCCGCCGGTGCGGACGGCACATAGGGCGGCACATAGGGCGGCGCGGGCTCGCTGACCGTTACGGTGAAGGACGCGCTCCCGCCGTCCTGCGTGGCCGCCGTGATGGTGGTGGACCCGCCTTCAGCATGGGCCTTTATCGGCGTTATCGTGCCGGTTGATGGGTCTACTTCGACATATTGGTTGTCATTCGCCGTCCAGGTTACCGGTACGGTCTCGGGAATCGCTGCACCGTTGCAAGCCAGCGCGAATGGCTCCGGTTGGTCCCCTACTTCCATCCTCAAGGCTTTTACCGGTTTTTGTGCGCCATCCCAAATAGCGTACTGGGCCTCAAGCGTAAAAGCGCCCATTTGGGGATTATTTCCCAGATCAAGTGCGCAAGTTATTAGGGACATTGTACTCTCGTCCCATGTCCCGTACTCAACGCATCCATCCTTTAAGGTACCATTCCACTGAATCTTGTATGTTCCGCTGGGCAAATACTTGGGCTCGACCACTGCATAGAATGAAACGGTCGTGCCTTCCGCTTCAGGCTTGAGCAATGCCTTGTGCGTTTTCTCGTTCTCCAGGGGGATTTTCAAACTCCCAGACAAGGGGGACACAGCATTCTCAAACGTCTCGCGGCACAGCTCAGCCTCTTCCGAGGTTTTACATTTGACTGTGCCCAGAAGAACCTTCCACTCGCTTGCGTCAGGCTTTAACGTGGGGGGATTCTCAGACCGTTCAAACTTCCATTCATATTGGTTATTCGTGACCGTCACGGTAAAGGACGCGCTCCCGCCATCCTCGGTGGTCGCCGTGATGGTGGTATGCTGTCCCGCAGGATGGGCTCGTTTCGGCGTCACTACACCGGTTAAGGTGTCTACCTCCACGTACTCATCCCCGCCCGTCCACGTGACCCATACCCGCTCTGGATAGTCGCTGTCCTCAAAGCCGCCTGTTTTCAATGGAATTTCCTCGTTATTGCAGATGAGGCGGAACGACTCGGGATTGTTCAGGGTCATGCGCCGGTCGCTGACCGTCTGGTTATCCCCATCCACTATGGCGTAGTCGGCTTGGAGATTATAGGAACCGATCCCTTGGCCAGAACTTGGCACTCCCGCCAGGGTATAGCGTATATATACCTGTCTTCCATCCACGGTAGCGCTTGTCTGGGCACAGTAATCGCCGTTTTCCAAACGATTGTTGCGGTTCCCCTTCAGCGTATGTAAGCCACTCTCACCATATCCCGGGGTAAATATTGCGTAACATGTTATCTGGGTATCGCCATCCCATTCCGGTGAAAAGGCTACGGTTTGGGAAGACCCAGCTATCTCAATGAAATGAGCCTCGCCATACTGTGCAAAGAGCTGTGCGTCCTCCGCGCTGTCGCATGAAATGGTCCCAATCAATAGTTTGGCTTCTTCCCCTGGACGGTATGTAGGCGCTTCGGAGGGAGCGGCCGGGGCGAATGTCAAATCCCAAGAATATTGAAGCACCTTGACGCGAATAGATGCTTGGTACGGTTTAGCACTGTTATCCGAGGCCCAAACTACTACCTCACTGATATTGATTGGCTGAGCTTTTTGGGCGGTTATCTGACCACTGGAGTCAACGGACAAATACTCCGCCCCGTCACCGGCAATCGTCCAGGTTACGTTTTGCACGCGCTCTCCATTCTTTGTGTATGATAGCTGCTTGCTATCGTCTACGGAGAGATACAACATCTCCATTATCGGGTTGCCCTCCGCATCAACGATCGCATAAATGCTCGCCGCCGTGGCGGCGCAGGCGAACAGGGCGGACAGCAGGACAATGGTTAGCGTGAGCCAAAACAAACGCTTGATCATGAATAGGCACCTCCAAATCTAGAACTGTGGGGGGACGCCGTAAGGGCAGAAGAAAGAACCGCCAGGGGGGCAAATGGAGCTTGGTCATACAGCCGCGTCCGCCTTCTCGCTTCCGCTCCTTTCCCCGCAAATATTGCCATTGCCCTCGATTCGAAAACCGGAACGGAGCCAATATCCCCGCGCCGTTCTCGCCCCCAAGCCAGACCAGGCCGCCTAACGCGCCCTTCTCTCTCGCCCGATTTCCGCAATTTAAATACGAATGCGAATAAAGAAAAATCAGCCTTGAAAAAGGCTATTTTCCCGAGAAAGCAGACCAAATATGACGGCTTATCCGAGGATTGCTCGGGGATAGATTTGACTTTTAGAAGAATGAAGCCTGTGCCGCCAGCACGGCGTTGAATATGGCTTTTACGCCTTGGACATCTCGATCAGGGGGAAAGGCTGACGGCTAAACTGACGGCTTATCGTTTTTTTTCCCTTTTCCCAACTAAACTTTTGGACACAAAATAGGGCCTTTATGCTATTCGGGCTGCGCCTACGGCGGATGCAGCTTTCCTTAAAAGATAAATTTTTGTTCTTTTTGACCCATGTTTTAGACAAACACTGGACAATAACAAAAATATAGCATATAATAAAAAGGCAATTATTAGAATTGCACTTTCGCAATGGTATTTAAATTACGAAATTCTTAAACTTCATAATGTGTGTTTGGCAAATGGGTTGCTAGGTTGATGCAAAGGCCGCTCAAGTCGCGGGGCGAGGCAAAGGGCGTCGCCCCGGCGTTTTTTATGGAATCTGCCTGGGTGGGGAAAAAGCAGCGTCCCCGCCGTGGGGCGGGGACGGGGATGGGTTATTCCAGGGTTTCTCCCAGGGCGTTGGTTTCGGGTTGGACTTCCAGCACCGTGTACCACCAGCCGCCCAGATATTGATAGCCCTCCAGGCCGGGAGGCGGCTCCAGGGAGAAATCTCCGGGCAGGGCGTAACACACCGAAATGGGAACGCCGTCCCGGGCCCGCAGGCCAATGGCGCAGCGGCCCTGGGTTCCGTCCTCCGCAGGCAGCGGCGCGTCCACAAACACGAAATCCTCCAGGGCAAAGCTGTCGCAGGGCGGATTGTGCTCAAACAGGGGCTTCAGCGCCGCGATCTCCTGGGACCAGGTCAGGGTCAGGTCCAGCTGGAGCACCGTCCAGGCCATGGGGGGCTTGGGCGGACGCGGGGGAGCCGGGGAACATTCCGAAGCCGGAGGGCATTCCGGAGCCGGGGGACATTCCGGAGCCGGAGGGCATTCCGGAGCCGGAGGGCATTCCGGGGCCGGGGGACATTCCGGAGCCGGAGGACATTCCGGAGCCGGAGGACATTCCGGAGCCGGAG
>DSLFC04102__coassemble_1746_pt1 | contig 11042 bp, 9 predicted proteins | sample DSLFC04102__metabat2_low_PE_004 | metagenome-assembled genome bin DSLFC04102
GGGTGGGCACCGGGGTAGGTGTGGGGGTGGGGGCGTCCTCCTGGAACAGCAGGCGCTGGGTGCGGGGATCCGCCGTGCCGGTGGCGCTTAAGCCGCATATCCGCTGGAAGGCTTTCACCGCCCGCACCGTGGCGCTGTTGTAGCTGCTGCCTGCCGTGCCTTTTAAGTAGCCCAGCTTCTTGAGCCGCTGGTTCAGCTGCTTTACCACAGGCGCTTGGTCGCCCTGGGACAGGGTATAATACTGCTGGCACTTCTCCGCGCTGGATTTGAACAGAGCGCGCAGTTGGCTGGGGCCGATCTGCCCGCCATTTTCCCTATAGCCCTCCTGGGTTTGGAAGCGCTCCACTGCGGCGGCAGTGCCGCTGCCGTAATAGCCGTCCACCGGCTCCTTGATGTAGCACAGGTCCCACAGCCGCTGCTGCAGGTCCCGCACCCGGATGCCCGAATCGCCCCGCACCAGGGTGACGTAGGTGGAGTAGGTGGGCGGGTCGCCGTAGAGCACCTCTTTCTGGAACTGGGCGGAGGCGGTGCCGGTCTGGCTATAGCCCATGTCGAATTGCAGGTAGAGCACCGCCGTTTGGGTGGCCTGGCCATAGATGCCGTCGGCGCTGCCCGCCAGGTAGCCCAGCTCCTTGAGCCGCTCCTGGAGCCGGCGCACGGCCTCGCCCCGGGCGCCCATGGACAAGGTGGGATAGGGATTGGGGGTAGGCGTGGGGACGGGCGTGGGGCTGGGGGTAGGCGTGGGGGTAGGGGTAGGCGCGGCCTGGGCTGTGCCCAGGGGATAGGCGTCGTAGCTGCCGCTGGACAGGTCGTACAGCACCGCCATGGCGGAGCTGGAGGCGATCAGGGGCTGGAAGGAAGCGCCCAGCGCGTCGCTGAGCTCAATGCGCTGCTGGGCCAGGTCGTACTGATACAGGCCGCCGGCCTGGCTCACCACGAAGACCTGGCCGCCCACCACGGCGATCTGGTCCCACATGGGCTGGTCGAAGCGATAGAGCCGGGTGCTCAGGCCCTGGGGAATCTGGTAGGCCATGAGCCGGGCGTTCTCGCCCCAGGCCTGCAGGTAATACACCGTGTCCCCGTCCAGGGCGGCGCACATCACGTTGAGGGCGATTTCCACCGGCTGGGAATCGCCCTTTTGCAGCACGGTGAGGCGTCCTTCCCCGTCCAGGCGGGCTTCATAGCGCTCCCCGGAGAACAGCTGCTGCCCCGATACCGATACGTCGGGCCCCACCAGGCGCTTGATGGCGGGGATGTACAGGTACTCCGCCCCGTCCACTTCTGCCAGCAGGCCGTTTATGCCCACCCGCAGGTATTGGATGGGGCCGGCAGCCTGGCAGGCGGTGGAGGCGGTGAGGGTGGTCAAGCTCAGTTTGGCCAGGGTATCGGGGGCGCTGGTGCGCACATAGTAAACGCAGTTATCGCTCCGGCTCCACACCGCGTCGCAGGCCAGAAGGCCCAAAGAACGGCGGCTGCCGTCGCTGCGGCGCACCACCAGGGCGTCGTCAGCCTGGTAGATCAGCAGGCTTTGGTCGTAGTACACCAGCTGGTCCGCCGGGCCCTGAAACAGGATATGGCCCTGGGAGTCCATGACCTGGCCCCAGGCGTTCACATAAGCGGGCTGAGGCCCGGCCACCGGTCCGGCGGCCCAGGCGGGGACGGCCAGGGTCAAAGCCAGGGCTAGGGCCAGACATGCGCTCATCAACCGTTTCATCCTTACATCGCTCCTTTATCGCCGCCCATGCGGCGCTATCCCCATGGGAATTTGGTTTCATCAGATCATTGATTTAGACGGATGCGCTGGAAAATCGTTCCAGTCCCGCCCTATTTGATAAGTTTTTTTCACCGCAAAGGGCCAAAAAGATGTGGAGCGGAACCGGCCCGCCGCCTATTGGGTTTTACCGGTCCGCCGGCGCCCGGGGCGAGGATGGCGCTGGCTTGCCGGAGGCGATGCGGGGCGGCTTACTGGCCGCCGGTTCCCTTGTCCCCGGCGAAGGCGAAAAAGCGCTGGCCCAGGTAGTTGAGGCCGGTGAACAGCACCTGGCCTACGAACAGGGCGATTTGGTCGTTGCTCACCTTCAGGGCGTGGGGGGACAACAGGCGATCCAGCAGCCAGGCGGTGGCCGGTTGGGCGGCGGAATAGGCCAGCAGGTAGCACACCCCGATGACCAGGGCGAAGCGCCAGGCGGTATGCTTCACGCTGTCCCGGTTGCGGAAGGAAAAGCGCTTGTTCAGGAAAAAGCTGAGCACGCTGGTGAGGGCGAAGGCAAAGGCGCTGGACAGCCAATAGCCCCCCCAACCCAGGGCGTACATGCCCTGCATGATGACGAAGGAAAGCAGGGTATTGCCCACCCCGATGAGCAGAAATATCCATAAGCTGCGGTCGAATAGGCGCATGGCACGGCCTCCTCCCAGGATTCTGGGAATAAGTATAGCACGGGCCAGGGCATAGAGCAATGGGGCGGAGGCGGGAAGGCGGGGGAAGGGGCAAAGGGGGCGGAAAAGGCGGGAAAACGCCGGAGATGGGAAACTATCCGTTGAAAAATTTCGTCTCTTATAGTATAATATGATAACCGTTAAAGGGGGAGAGGAGTATACCGTGGCTGGAGAGAAACAGCGCAGGGCCCGCAGCGCCGTGCTGAAGGGGCGGGTGTGGCCTGACAAGGGGCTCGATAGAGCGCCTGTGGGGCTGGCTGTGGCGGCGCTGCTGCTGCTGGCGGCCTGCTTTGCGCTGCAATATTACCTGCTGCCCCAACCCGAGGACAAGACGCTGTCCGCCAGTCCCCAGGCGGGGGCGCTGGCCATCAACGAGGTGATGAGCGCCAACCGTTCGGCGGTGGCCGACGATACCGGCGCCTTCTCCGACTGGGTAGAGCTGGTGAACCGTTCCGGGGCGGACCTGGACGTGAGCGGGTGGACCCTCACCGACGGGGAGGACCGGCTGGTGGGTTTTACCTTTCCCCAGCAGGTGCTTTCGCCGGGGGAGATGGTGGTCATCTACTGCTCCGGGGACATCAAGAACGTAAAGGGCTACGCCTATCACGCCCCCTTTCGCCTGAGCGCCCAGGGGGAAACCTTGATCTTGCGGGACGCACAGGGCGCTGAGGTAGACCGGCTGGAGCTGCCCGTCTTGGGAGGCAACCAGGTATACGCCCGGCAGCAGTCGGGGCAATGGGCGCTATCCAGCGACCCCACCCCGGGCCTGGAGAACACCGAGCAGGCCCACTTGGCATGGGCCCAGGCCCAGGGCAGCGTGTCCGGCGCCCTGAGGATCAGCGAGGCCATGAGCGCCAACCGCACCTACGTCCCTGACGAGAACGGGGATTGCTGGGACTATATCGAGCTGTACAACGGCGGCGATACCGCCATCGACCTGTCCGGCTACGGCCTGTCCGACGAGGAGGGTGCGCCGGGCAAATACCGCTTCCCCCAGGGCAGTTCCATCGCCCCGGGGCAATACCTGCTGCTGTACGCCTCGGGCAAGACCCAGGCGGGGCATCTGCCCTTCCGCCTCAGCGCCGGAGGGGAGGAGGTCATCCTCAGCGACGATCAGGACCGCCTGGTGGACCAGGTGACCCTGCCCGCCCTGGACGGCGACCGGGCCTATCAGCGGGTGGACGGGGTGTTCACCGCCGATTATCCCCCCACGCCGGGCTTCTCCAACGATCAGGCGGGGCTCAACCAGGTGGAGGCCCAGCTGCGGGCGGACAACGCCTCCGGGCTCATCCTCAACGAGGCGGTGGCCTCAGCCCGGGCCCAGAACGCCAACAAATCCTCCCCCGACTGGGTGGAATTGTACAACGGCGGCAGCGCCGCCATCGATTTGTCGGGGTACGGCCTGTCCGACGACCCGGCCCAGCCCCGCAAGTGGCAGTTCCCCCAGGGCGCTTCCATCCAGCCCGGGGGCTATGTGGTGGTGCTGCTCAACGGCCAGGACAAGTATAACCTGTCCACCGGCAAATACGCCGCCAACTTCAAGGTGAGCTATACCCGGGGGGAGACCCTCACCCTCAGCGACCCTTCGGGCAAGCTCATCGACCGCCTGCCCATGATCGCCCAGGTGAGCGCCGTGTCCTATGGCCGCCTGCCCGGTCAGGACGGGTACTACTACATGGATACCATGACCCAGGGCGCGGCCAACAGCAATGTGGGCTATACCGGGCGGGCCGGCGAAATCGCCTTCTCCCAAGCGGGAGGCTGGTACGATCAGCCGGTGACCGTGTCCCTCTCCGCCCCCCAGGGCGTCACCATCCGCTACACCCTGGACGCCTCCGAGCCGGACGAAAATTCCCCGGTCTATCAGCAGCCCATCCAGATCTCCCAGACCACCATCATCCGGGCCAAGGGCTATCAGGAGGACAAGCTGCCCTCCCTCACCTATACCGCCAGCTACCTGTACGGCCAGCGCCACACCCTGCCGGTGATCTCTTTGGTGACCGACCCGGACTACCTGTACGACGAAAAGATCGGCATCTATTCCATGGGGGAAAAGGAGCTGAAGTACCCCTACCGGGGCGCCAACTTCTTCAAGGAGTGGGAGCGGGCCGGCAACGTGGAGTACTTCGACGTGAACGGCAACACCGTGCTCAGCCAGGGCGCGGGGGTGGCCCTTCAGGGCCAGTACAGCCGCATGAAGGAGCAGAAGGCCTTTAAGCTCACCGCCCGCAACGCCTACGGGGAGAACCGGTTCAATGCCCAGCTGTTCCCCAACCGGGATTACGACAGCTACCGCTCCTTTATCCTGCGGGCCTCGGGCCAGGACAGCGAGTATACCCGGATGCGGGACGCGGTGCTCACCTCCCTGGCGGAGAACACCTCGGTGATGTATCAGGACGCTCTGCCGGTGATCGTGTACGTCAACGGCGAGTACTTCGGCCATTACAACCTGCGGGAGCGCATCCACAAGTACTCCATCGCCCAATGGGAGGGCTGGGAGGACGTGGACGCCATCGACATCGTCAAGGGCAACGACACCGTAAAGCAGGGCACCAACAAGGATTACGCCGAGTTCCTCACCTGGCTCAAGAAGAACGGCTGCAAGACCCAGGAAAACCTGGACAAGGTGGCCCAGATGGTGGATATCGACAACTACCTGGAATACGTGGCCCTGGAAATGTACATCGGCAATACGGACCTGCTCAACGTGAAGCGCTACCGCAACACCCAGGAGGGGGACGGGCGCTGGAAGTGGGTGCTGTACGATACCGACTGGGCCTTCTATACCGATACCGATTCCTTCCGCCGCTGGCTGGACCCGGAGGGGGCGGGCTCGGGGAAAAAGACGGACAATACCCTGTTCGTGCAGCTGATGAAGAATACCCAGATGCAGGAAAAGTTCCTCTCGCTGATGGGCGAGCTGATGTATACCAGCTGGCGCAGCGACCTGGTGCTGGCCAAGATCGACGCCTGGTACGACGCCCTGCTGCCGGAAATGCCCGCCCAATTCGAGCGGTGGGGCAGCAGCCTGAAGCGCTGGAACAGCCGGGTGAAAGAGTTCAGGGGGTACGCCCAGACCCGGCCCAAGAAGATGCTCACCTACATCAAGAAGGAGCTCAACTGGACCAACGACCAAATGCGGGTATACTTCGGCGACATCATGGACGAGCTGGGCCTGTAACTGGAGCCGGACTACACGGGATAAAGAGGGGAGATGCCCCATGGAGCATCAGCCAAGGCATGAGCTAAAATACATCATCTCCACGGCGGACGCCCCGGCGCTGCAGGAGCGCTTAGAGCGCACGCTGAAGCGGGATATCCACGGCGACCAGCGCAACAGCTACCAAATCCGCTCCCTGTACTTCGACGACGCCTACAATAGCGCCTATTGGGATAAGCTGGACGGCGTAATGCACAGGGACAAGTACCGCATCCGGATGTACGGCCTGAGCGATGACGCCATCTACCTGGAGCGCAAGCGCAAGGCGGGGGACCTGATCATCAAGGACAGCCAGCGGGTGACCCGGCGGCTGGCCCAGCAGCTGATGGACGGGGAGCCCCGGGGCCTGGAAAAGCTGGAGCATCCCCTATTTCAGGAGATGTTTCGGGAGATGCGGCTGCGCCTGCTGCGCCCGGCGGTTATCGTGGAATACGACAGAAGGGCCTATACCTACCCGGCGCTGAAGGTGCGGGTTACCTTCGACCGGGACGTGCGCGCCGGAGCGGGGAGCCTGGACCTGTTTGCGCCCCGCCTGCCCACCGTGCCCGCCATGGAGCCGGGACAGCTGGTGCTGGAAGTGAAGTACGACTTCTACCTGCCCGACTTTATCCCGCCCTTGCTCTCCTCCATCCCCGCCCAGCGCAGCGCGGTATCTAAGTACACCCTGTGCAGGCGGTATACCTGAGGACCGTCCCCAAAGTCCATGGGCCCCAGGGCCGCGCCATAAGCCCCATTTCACCGCAAGAAGGGAGAACCACCCATGAGCAAGCTCGACCTGTCCAACATGTCCATCACCCCGGATTCTACCCTGACCATCGTGGTGAGTATGCTGCTGGCCTTCGCCATCGGCGTATTCATCTTCTTCGTGTACCGCGCCAATTTCAAGGGCGTGATGTTCTCCAACAGCTTCGGGCTCACTTTGGTGATGATGACCCTGATTACCACCCCGGTGGTCATGTGCATCCGCCAGTCGGTGGCCCTGTCCATGGGCATGGTGGGCGCGCTGTCCATCGTGCGCTTCAGAACGGCGGTGAAGGATCCCCTGGATACCGCCTATATGTTCTGGGCGCTGACCATGGGCATATTGCTGGGGGCAGGGCAGTTCTTCCTGGCGGCGGTGGCGGCGGTGGGCATCGCGGTGCTGCTGTTCATCATCACCCGGGTCACCTTGAAATCCGCCGACTGCTACCTGCTGGTGGTGCGGTGCAAGCCCGGCGCCGACGCCGCAGCGCTCCAGGCGCTGAAGGGGATCAAATACCAGAAGATGAAGAGCAAGACCGCCTCCCGCAGCAGCGTGGAGATGACCCTGGAGGTGCGGGTGGACAAGCAGGACGCCCTGCTCAACCGAATCCTGGCGGTAGAGGGCGTGGAGGACGCCACCCTGGTTGCCTACCAGTCGGAAACCGTGTAGGCCATGAAAAAGCGCAAATTGCCCGGGCTGCCCAAGCTGTCTAAGCCTGGCCAGCCCCCGAAGCAGGGGGGAGCGGCGGCCAAGGGGCGCAAACTGCCCAAGCTGCCCTTCCCGCCGTGGCTGTTGGCCAGCTGTGCGGCCATGCTGGCCCTGGGCTGGCTGGCCCAAAACCTGTGGCTGCCCCAGGGCTGGGAGCTGGGAACACCCAGCGCCGCCCATACCACCACCGAGGTTCTGCCGGTAAGCGGTGTGGTGATCAGCGAGGTGATGTCCTCCAACAAGGCGGCCTGGGCCGGTCCCCAAGGGCTGTACCCCGATTGGGTGGAGCTGACCAACCAGGGGGACCAGGCGGTGGACATCAGCGGCTGGACCCTCACCGACAGCCCGGACAGCAAGGTTCGCTTTTCCTTCGATAGCCAGGTGCTTCAGCCGGGGCAATGCCTGCTGGTGTACATGACGGGGAACCTACAGACCGCCCCGGATGCGCCCTATGAGGCGCCTTGCAAGCTGAGCGCCTCGGGAGACGCCCTGCTGCTGTACGACGCCTCGGGCTCCATCATGCAGGCCATGAACCTGCCCGCCCTGGCGGGGGATACCGCCTACGCCCTGGAAGGGGCGTCGGGGGACTACATCGCCACCACCCTGTATACCCCGGGGCTAGCTAATACCCGCTCCAATCACGCCGCCCTCACCACCCAGACCGCCGCCAGCCCGGTGGCGATCAACGAGGTGATGGCGGTGAACCAGAGCACGCTCCAGGACGGGGACGGGGATTTCTCCGATTGGGTGGAGCTGTACAATACCGGGAGCCAGGCGGTGGACCTCACCGGCTACGGCCTGTCCGACGACCCCGCAGACCTGCTCAAATGGCGCTTCCCCCAGACCACATTGGAGCCGGGGCAATATTTGATCGTGTTCCTGTCGGGCAAGGAGAGCCGGGAGGGCGAACTTCACGCCGGGTTCAAGCTGGCGGCGGAAGGGGAAAGCCTGTGCTTCAGCGACGCCTCAGGCAGGCTGATCCAGCAAGTGGAATTCGATATCCTCAAGGCCGATCAGGCCTGGGCGCGGGATGCCAACGGCGCCTACGCGCTGGCCACCCCCACGCCGGGCCGGGCCAATCCATAAATCAAGACGGGAGGACAATGCCGGTATGGATACGCTGATGGGCATTATCACCAGTCCCTTTATGCTGATCGCCATCGCCATCATCCTGGTGGCGGTGGTGCTGCTCCTATTGCTCAAGCGGTTGGAGGAGCGGGATAAGGCGCTGAGCCAGCGGCTAGGCGGCGTGGAACAAACCTTGGGCGAACAGCTGCGCCAATCCCAGGCCCAGCTGGGAGAGGCCGCCGGACGGGACCGGGAAGCCCTCAGCAGCAATTTGCGGGGCATGGGCGACTCGGTGGCCCGGGTGATGGGGGAAATGGCCCGCACCCAGCAGGCCCAGCTGGACGCCTTCGCCGGCCAGCTGCGGGATATGGCCCGGGTGGACGAGGCACGCATGGACGATATGCGCCGCACCGTAGAAGAGCGCCTGGCCGCCTACGAGGGCCGCATGGACCGGGTGGGCGACGTGCTGGACGCCAAGCTGGAAAAGAACGAGCAGCGGCTGGAGCGGATGCGCCAGACGGTGGAGCAGCAGATGAAGGACCTGCGGGAGGGCAACGCCCGGCAGATCGAGGGGCTGCAAAAGAGCAACGACCTGCGGCTGGACCAAATGCAGCGTACCGTGGACGAGCGGCTGAGCAAGACGCTGGACAAGCGCCTGGGCGAAAGCTTCCAGGCGGTAAGCGAGCGGCTGGAAAAGGTGTATAAGGAATTGGGAGAGATGCAGAGCCTGGCCACCGGCGTGGGGGACCTGAAAAAGGTGCTCACCGGCGTCAAGACCCGTGGCCTGCTGGGGGAAATCCAGCTGGGCGGCCTGCTGGCCCAACTGATGGACGTGGGCCAGTACGAGCAGAACGTGGCCTTCCGCCGGGACGGGGAGCGGGTGGATTTCGCCGTCAAGCTGCCCGGACGGGAAAGCGAGCCGGTTTCCTATCTGCCCATCGACGCCAAGTGTCCCCAGGAAGCTTACTACCGCCTGCTGGACGCCCAGGAGGCGGGGGATTCGGAAGCGGTGGAAGTGCTCACCGGGGAGTTCAATAAGAAGATGCTCATGGCCGCCCAGCGGGTGAGCAGCCAGTTCGTGTGCCCGCCGGCCACCACCGATTTCGCGGTGATGTTCTTGGGCACTGAGGGCATGTACGCCGAGGCGCTGCGCCAAAGCGAATTGGTGGAAACCCTCCAGCGGGACTATCACGTGATGCTCACCGGCCCCAATACCTTGGCGGCGCTGCTGAACAGCCTGCAAATGGGCTTTCGCACCCTGGCCATCGAGCGCCACAGCCAGCAGGTGTGGGAGCTGCTGGGGGCGGTGCGGGGCGAGTTCGGCACCTTTGTGGAGGCGCTGGGCCGCACCCAGAAGCGCATCCGCCAGGCGGGGGAATCCATCGAGGACGCGGCCCGCAAGTCCAAGGCCATCGAGAGGAAGCTCAAGGGCGTGGAGAAATTAGCCCCCGCCCAGCGCAGCAAGCTGCTGGAAGCTGAGGACGAGGTGGAGGAACTGTATAGCGCGGACTGGGATTAGCAGGGCAGCCAGCTTTCAGGGCTGGAAAAAAGCGGGAGTCAGCGGCACTTGCCGCTGCAGCCGCCGCAGGCGTCGATGGACTGGGGCGTGGCCGCCATGCCTCCCTCCAGCCTGGGCGAAAAGCCGTAGCGGCTGAAAAAGGGGACCAGGTCTTGGGGCGCGTCCAGCACCACGGCGGGAGCGTTCAGGTCCAGGGCTCGCTGGAGCAGCATGCGCACCATCAAATCCCCCAGCCCCTGGCGCCGCCGCTGCGGCAGTACCGCCAGGGCGTCCAGGCGAAACTGGTCGTCGCCGTCGATGTATAGCCGCCCCGCCCCGGCAGGACAGCCCTGCTGGTCCAGGGCCAGGGCGTATACCGCCATCCGGTCGAAACCGTCCCGGACCTGCCCCAGCACCGCCTGGCGCAGGTCCAGCACGGGAGTAATGTCGTCCAGACTGGTCAAATATTTTCCTCGGATCATTGGGAATCAACCCCCTGTCATATGGTGAGGCTATACGCCTGGGAGGGAAAGAACCATGGAACAAGCGCGTTTGGCGAGAATTAACCAATTGGCCCGGCTGGCCAAGGAGCGGCCCCTGACGCCGGAGGAAATCCAGGAGCGGGACCAACTGCGCCAGGAATACCTGGCGGACTTCCGGCGCAGCTTCAAAGCCCAGCTGGACAATACCCTGGTGGAATATCCTGACGGCAGGCGAGTGCCTTTCCGGGAAGCGGGCAAGGAAAAGGGCTGATGGAGCCAGCCCTATTGTACATTGTTATTTTTAAATTGCTGTTGATTTTGGGCGGCAGGTTGGGTATAATATGAGCGCGGGTTCAGCCCGCAAGCAGAGCGCATAAAGGGGGCGATTTTCCCATGGAACAGGAACAGGATCTGGTGGTCATCATGGATGACGAAGGCAACGAGCTGACCATGGAAGTGCTCGATTACTTCTTTAACGAAGGCCAGGAGTATGCCGTGATGGTGGAATATAACGAAGAGGGCTGCACATGCGATCACGAGGACGAGGCATGCGATTGCTGCGAGCAGCAGGAAGCCTACATCATGCGCGTCGTTCCCGTAGGCGATGACCAGGAGGAGTTCGTTCCGGTGGAGGAGGATCTGCTCGAGAAGCTGATTGACTTTGTCCAGAACGACCTGTACGAGGACGAGGACGACGAAGACGAGGACCTGGAAGAGGACGGGGAGGACGGCCAATAATCCCCGGCGCTCCAAGGGCCGCCGCGCAAGTCTTGCGCGGCGGCCTTTTCGCGCCAGATCCCCAGCCGGATGGCATTTCCGAGGGGCTCCTCCTGGCAAGGCCCTAGGGTCAGTACCTCCGGCGCCGAGTCAGCCGCCTAGCCCACCGAA
>DSLFC04102__coassemble_1756_pt1 | contig 11008 bp, 9 predicted proteins | sample DSLFC04102__metabat2_low_PE_004 | metagenome-assembled genome bin DSLFC04102
GCCTGGCCTGGCGGGGCCGTCCTCGGCCTTCCGGCCCCGGGGGCTTTCTGGCGTTCTGCCCGGCGCTCCCAAGGCCAACAGCGAGAAGCGGCGGTCTTGGGGCCGCCGCTTCTCGCTTGGGGGGTACCATCGCCTTTCGGCTGGGGAAAACCGGTTTTTGCGTTTAGTCCCTATCCCAGTCCAGGATGGTGCCGGTAGCCGCGTCGATCTCCACCTCGTATTCCACGTAATCGTGGAAGAACTCCAGCTCGTAGATGCGCCGGTTGTTGTCCTGCTCCAGCTTGCTGGTGGTCACCTGCACCTGGTCCCGGGTGAGGCCCGCCTTGTCCAGGGCGATATCCAGGGCCTCGGTGATGGTGATCTCGCCTTCCAGGGGCTGATAACTCTCCGCGTCGCCGTCAAAGGCCACCACTTCGCCGGTAGAGGCGTCGATATCGTAGTCGTATTCTTTAGCGTCCACCACGAACTCCACCTCGTACACTGTCCGCCCGTTCTCCCAGTCCTTTTCGCACTTCAGAACGAAAGCGGTCTCCGGATCCAAGACGCCGGCGTGCTCCAGGGCGATGCGCTGGGCTTCTTCCATGCCGATATCGGCGGCGGTATCCGCCTGCCGGGCCATGGCGGGCAGGGCCGCCAGCAAAACTGCGCAAAGTACGATGCCGATCAATTTCTTCATGGGGTTTGTCCTCCTCGGTGTTTTTTGCTTTCACCCTAATAATGTGCCGGACCCGCTTTTTATCGCACCGGAATCCAAAAATTTTTTCCCGTATTTTCCCTCGCACCGGGCCCCGTCCCATTCCCGCCCCCAGATTTTCCAGGGGCTCAGGCCAGCTCGAACAGGCTCACCTGGCTGGTTTCGGGCATATCGCCCAAGGCGCCGGCCAGCTCCATCAGGTCGATCACCGAGCGGGAAACCTTACGGCGGAGCATATCCTCTTGGGAAATGAAGGGCCCTTCTTCCCGAGCCTTGGCCAGGTTTTCCGCTGCGGCCAGGCCCAATCCGGGCAGGGCGGACAGGGGCGGCAAGATTTCCTTTTCCCCCACCACCAGGAAATCCGCGGGATGGGAGCGGTACAGGTCCACCGGCAGCACCCTTATGCCCCGGCACAGCATCTCCACCAGGATTTCCAGCATGGCGATGGCGTCTTCCTTCTTGGCCTTTTCCTCCTTGTCCAGGGCCTGCAGTTCCCGCAGCCGCTCCTTGATCATGTCCAGGTCCCCCACCATGGTCAGGGCGTCGAAGCTCTCCAGGTTGCGCATCAGGTAGCAGGCGTAGTACTGGGTGGGGTAATAGACCTTGAAGTAGGCGATGCGCAGGGCCATGGTCACGTAGGCCACCGCGTGGGCCTTGGGGAACATGTACTTGATCTTCTTGCAGCACCCGATGAACCAGTCCGGGGTGCCTGCATCCTTCATGGCCTGCTCCATCTCCGGTTTCAGGCCCTTGCCCTTGCGCACCGATTCCATGGTGACGAAGGCCATCTTGCTCTCCACGCCCCAGGCGATGAGCTGGTTCATGATGTCGTCCCGGGTACACACGCACTTGCGCAGGGGCGCGATGCCCTGCTTGATGATGTCCTGGGCGTTGCCCAGCCACACGTCGGTGCCGTGGGATAGCCCCGAGATGCGGATCAACTCCTCCATGGTAGAGGGGCGGGTGTCCACCAGCATCTGCCGCACGAACCGGGTGCCGAACTCGGGAATGCCCAAGGTGCCGGTGGGTACGCCGATCTGCTCTGCGGTCACGCCCAGGGTTTCCGGGCCCTGGAACAGGCTCAGGATGCGGCCGAACACCTCCTTATCGTGGAGGGGCACCTGCTGGGGGGCGATGCCGGTCATGTCCTGGAGCTTTTTGAGCATGGTGGGATCGTCGTGGCCCAGGATATCCAGCTTCACCAGCACGTCGTGCATGGAGCTGAAATCGAAGTGGGTGGTCACCGTATCCGATTCCTGATCGTCCGCCGGGTGCTGGATGGGGGTGAACTGGTAGATTTCGTAGTCCTTGGGCAGCACCACCATGCCCGCCGGGTGCTGGCCGGTGGTGCGCTTCACCCCGGTGCAGCCCTGGGCCAGGCGCAGTTTTTCCGCCATGGACCGGGTCTCGCCCCGCTCCTCCAGGTATTTAAGCACGTAGCCGAAAGCGGTTTTCTCCGCCACAGTGCCGATGGTGCCTGCCCGGAACACGTTTTCCGCGCCGAACAGCTCCTTCACGTAGGCGTGGGCCCGGCCCTGGTATTCTCCGGAGAAGTTGAGGTCGATATCGGGCACCTTGTCCCCCTTAAAGCCCAGGAACACCTCGAAGGGGATGTTGAACCCGTCCCGGTTCATCAGCGCGCCGCACACCGGGCAGTTCTTGTCGGGCAAATCCAATCCGCAGGCGTACTGTTCCTCGTCCACGTCGAACTCGCTGTGGCGGCAGCCGGGGCACACGTAGTGGGGGGGCAGGGCGTTCACCTCGGTGATGCCGGTGGCCCAGGCCACGAAGGAGGAGCCCACCGAGCCCCGGGAGCCCACGATGTACCCGTCGGACAGGGACTTGGCCACCAGCTTCACCGCGATATCGTACAGGGTGGAAAAGCCGTAGCCGATAATGGAGCCCAGCTCCTTGTCGATGCGCTTTTGCACGATGTCGGGCAGGGGATCGCCGTACACCCGGGTGGCCTTTTCGTGGGTGAGGCGGCGGATGTCCTCCTCGGCGTCGGGCCAGAAGGGCTGGAAGGTTTCCTTGCCCTCCGGGTGCTTGATGAACACGCTGAGGCCGTCCTCCACCATGGCGGCGATCTGGTTGGGCGCTTCCACCACCACCCGCTGAGCCTCCTGAGCGCCCAGGTAGGCAAACTCCTGGAGCATATCCGTCGTGGTGCGCAGGTACAGGGGCGGCTGATAGTCGGCGTCCTCAAAGCCCTTGGCGTTCATCAGGATGGCCCGGTAGATGGCGTCGTGGGGCTCCTTGAAGTGTACGTCCCCGGTGGCGGCTACCGGCTTGCCCAGGGCCCGGCCCAGGGCCAAAATTTTGCGGTTGAGGGCGCGCAGCCCTTCCTCGTCCTCCACCCGGCCCTCCCGCACCAGGAACTGGTTGTTGCCGGTGGGCTGGATTTCCAGGTAGTCGTAGAAGGAAGCGATTTTTTTGAGCTCGCCCTCGCTCTTGCCGTCCAGCACCGCCCGGAATAGCTCCCCCGCCTCACAGGCCGAGCCCAGGATGAGCCCCTCCCGGTACTTTTGGATCAGGCTGCGGGGCAGGCGGGGGGTGCGGTTGAAGTAGTTCAGGTGTCCCTCGCTGACCAGCCTGTACAGGTTGGCCAGACCCTTCTGGCTCTTGGCCAGCAAGATGATGTGGTAGCTGCCCCCTGTGGCGCCGTCGAAGGCAAAGTTCAGGTCGCTGAGCCGGTTCAAGCCGTCCACCCGCTCCAGCATAATCATCAGCGCCTGGGCGGTGGCCCGGGCGTCGTGAACCGCCCGGTGGGCGTTTTTCAGGGATACGCCCAGCGTCTTGCACACCGCGCCCAGCTTGTGGCTCTTTTGGCCCTTGAGCAGGTTGCGGGACAGGGCCAGGGTATCCAGCACCGGGTGCTCGTGGGGCAGTCCCGCCCCGGCGAAGGCCCGGGAGATAAAGGCCCAGTCGAAGCTGGCGTTGTGGGCGCATATCACCGCGCCCTGGCAGAAGGCGTGGAAATCCCCGATCACCTGATCCAGGGTGGGCATATCCCGCACCATGGCGTCGGTGATGCCGGTGAGCTCCACCACCTTTTCCGGGATGGGGCGGCGGGGATTGATCAGCTGGCTGAAGCTGGCCACCTCCCGCCCCCCCTCGAAGCGCACCGCGCCGAACTCGATGATGGTGTCGTTCTGGGGGCTCAGGCCGGTGGTCTCCACGTCCAGCACCACCCAATGGGTCTGGGCTATGGGCCTGGCGTCGGCCCGCTCCACGATCATGGCCCGGTCGTCGATGAGGTAGCCCTCGCAGCCGGGAATCAGCTTGATGCCCGCCTTCTTGGCCGCGCCGAAGGCCTCGGGGAAGGCCTGGACCACGCCGTGGTCGGTGATGGCGATGGCCTTGTGCCCCCACTTGGCCGCCTGCTGTATGAGGGCGGTGGGGGAAGCGCAGGCGTCCATGGCGCTCATCTGGGTATGCAGGTGCAATTCCACTCGCTTGGTGGGGGCCGCGTCCACCCGCACCGGGGCGCTGGCCGCCTCGGCGTCGGACACCCGCAGCACCATTTCCCGGGCGAAATCGTCGTAGCGGTATTCCCCTTTCACCTTCAGCCAACTGCCCGGCTTCAGGCTGGGGGCCAAGGCTTCGTACTGCTTGCGCACCGCCGCCGGGTCCTCCTTGCCCCGCTTGCCTCCCAGGAACAGCTTGCAGGACACCGAGCCGGTGTAGTCGGTGATGGCGAAGGCGATCAGCTTGGTGGCCCCGTTCTTCAGGTCCCGTACGTCGCAGGACACCACTTCGCCCTTGAGGACGCACTTGCCCGTGTCCTCGGCCAAATCCCGGATGGGCATGTCCGCCTCGGCGATGGGCTTGCCCACCAGGGCGCCGGTGGGGGCCTGCTCCTGAGGCGCGGCCTGGCGGGCAGCCTCCGCCTGGGTCTGGGCGAAGAGCTGTTCCTCGGCGGCCCGCTTTTCGGCGATGGCGGCGATGCGCTTCTCCACGTCAGCTTGGACCTGGATTACCACCCGGGTTTCGATGCCGAACAGGCTCTTCAGCAGCGCCTCGATGCGCTGGCCGGCCTGCTGGCCGGCCAAATATTCCTCGCCCATGCCGTCGGCTACCGGTACCAGCAGCCGCCCGTCTTCCAACTTCCAGCCCGCGCCGTGCTGCAAATAGGGCAGGGCGCCGGGCAATTGGCGCACCACCAGGGCGGTGATGAATTGGGACACGGTGGAGATATCCGCCAGGGCCCGCTCCTTCAGGTCTGGATAGGCCACCCGCAGCTTGAGGGCGGCGCCGGGAAAGCCGCCCTCCAGGGCGCGCTCAATCTGCTCAAACTCCTGGCCGGTGAGCAGGCGGGCGCTGAACAGGCACACGGTGAGCTTATCGCCGGAGCGAGAGGATAACACCTTATCCAGCCGCAGCTGTCCGGCCAGGGCGGGGGCCAACGGCCGCAGCAGCTGGGTCCACATGCCGCTCATGAGAGCATCTCCCAGATTTGGTCCATTAGGGCTTGGAACAGGTCCCCCTCCACCTTGCGGGGAGGCATACCCCGCCGGAACAGCACCCCCGCGCCGTTTCCGCCGCCGGCCAGGCCCACGTCGGCCTCCCGGGCTTCCCCGGGCCCGTTGACCACGCAGCCCATCACTGCCACCTTTAAGGGCTTGCGAATGTCCCGGGTGGCCTGACGCACCCGAGCGGCGATTCCCTCCACGTCGATGGTGGTCCGGCCGCAGGTGGGGCAGCTGATCACCTCCACGAAATCCTTGCGCAATCCCAGGGCCCGCAGGATGTTTAGGCCCTGGTATACCTCTTCCACCGGGTCGCCGGTTAAGGATACCCGCAGGGTGTCGCCGATGCCTTCCAGCAGCAGTGCGCCCACCCCAATGGCCGACTTGACCCGGGCCAATTCGCCGCCCCCCGCCTCGGTGACGCCGATGTGCAGGGGGTAATCGCACTGACGCCTGGCCAGGCGGTTGGCCTCCACGGTAGCGCTTACGCCGGAGGCCTTCATGGACAGGACGATGTCCTCAAATCCCTCCTTTTCCAGCAGCCGGGCGTGGCCCAGGGCGCTCTCCACCAGGGCCTGGGGGGTAGGCCCGCCATACTTATCCAGCAGCGCTTTTTCCAGGGATCCCGCGTTTACCCCGATGCGCACCGGGGCGTGGTGGGCCCGCAGGCAGTCGGCCAAGCGCTGCACCTGCCTTTGTCCCCCCAGGTTGCCCGGATTGATCCGCACTTTGGCTATGCCCGCCTCCAGGGCGGCCACCGCCATGTTTACGTCGAAGTGGATGTCGGCGCACAGGGGCACCGGGCTGCCCGCTACCAGCTGGGGCAGGGCCCGGGCGGCGGCCTGATCGTTTACCGTCACCCGCACCAGTTGGCAGCCCGCCTGGGCCAGGGCATGAATTTGCCCCAGGGTGGCCTCCACCTGGCCGGTGGGGGTATTGGTCATAGATTGTACGCTGACCGGCGCACCGCCCCCTATGGGCAAGGCGCCGGCCATCACTCCTTTGGTCATCCTTGGTTCCCCCTCTTTCGCCCGCCTACCGGCTGATCAGGCGGACGATATCCTGATAAGTGGTTAACACGAAAATGCCAATGATGAGCAGAAACCCGGCGGACTGTATCCAGATCTCGTGCTGGGGCTTCATGGGCTTGCGCCGGATTACCTCGATCACCTGGAGCAGCAGGTGTCCCCCGTCCAGGGCAGGCAAGGGCAGCAGGTTGAAAATGCCCAGGTTGAGGGAAATTACCGCCACCATGTACAGCACCATGACAAAGCCCTGCTGCACCGTCTGGGCCATGAGGGTCACTGTGCCCACCACGCCGGTGGTGTCCTCCACCCCTTCTCCGGTGGACAAAATCCGGCCCAGGATGCCCACGATATCCACCGCCACCTGGCTGAGGGCGCGGCCCCCGTCGGTGAGGGCGGCGCCCAAGGAGCGGTAATAGGACTCGCCCAGGGTGATGCCGATGAGCCAACTGCCGTCCTGGGCCTGCTGGGGGGTGACCTGCCGGGTGAGCAGCTGCCCGTCCCGCTGAACCACCAGGGACAGGTCCTGGGGCACGGCCTCCTGCACCAGGGCGCGTAGGTCGTCAATGCCCTGGGTATCGTAGGAGATCTCTGTCCCGTCCACCGACACCACCACGTCCCCCGCCTGAAGCCCCGCCGCTTCCGCGCTGGAGCCGGGGGTGACCTGGTAGATCATGGGCACCATCAGGATGGTCTCCACCGCCAGCATCAGGATCACCATGGCCACATAGGCCAAGGCCACGTTCATCAGCGGCCCCGCCACCGTGGCGATCATCCGCTTCCACACCTTTTGCCTGCGGTAGGCGTCCTCCCGGTCGCTCTCTTCCCCGTCCTCGCCGTAAAAGGCGCAGTAGCCCCCCATGGGGATAATTCGCAGGGCGTACTGGGTGCCGGTTTTGCCCAACCGGCCCCACAGCTTGGGCCCAAATCCCAGGGAAAATTCCTTGACGCCGATGCCCGTGGCCCGGGCCGCCAGGAAATGCCCCAGCTCGTGAACGAAGATGAACAGCGCCAGCAGCAGTAGAGCCACGATGAAATACAAAATGGTCGACATGGGTAATCCTTTCTATTCTGTGATGGATTCGGCCATGGCCGCCTCGGCCAGCGTCCTGGCCCGGGCATCGGCCTCCAGCACCGCCTCGGGGCTGTCCATGGCGCCGGGCAGGGTGCGCTCCAGCACCTGGGCCACCGTCCGGGCAATGCCCCCAAAGGGCAGCCGCCCCTGGAGGAAGCGGGCCACCGCCGCCTCGTTGGCCCCGTTGAGGGCCACCATGTGGGCCTCCCCCGCCCGAAGGGCCTGCTTGGCCAGGGCCAGGCAGGGGAACCTTTCCTCGTCCGGCGGTTGGAAGGTGAGCGCCCCCATATGGGCGAAATCCAGCCGCTGGCCGCCGTAGGGCACTCGATGGGGATAGCCCATGGCGTACCCGATGGCGGTGCGCATATCCGGCGCGCCCAGCTGGGCCAGCACCGCTCCGTCGGCAAACTCCACCATGGAGTGGATCACCGACTGGGGATGCACCACCGCCTCCAGCGCGTCCGGCGCCATGCCGAACAGGTAGTGGGCCTCGATGAGCTCCAGTCCCTTGTTCATCATGGAAGCGCAGTCCACAGTGATCTTGCCCCCCATTCGCCAGGTAGGATGGGCCAGCACCTGGGCCGGGGTGGCGCTTTCAATGGCCTGCCGGGGCCAGTCCCGCAGGGCGCCCCCCGAGGCGGTGAGAATCAGCCGCACCGGCCGGTTGTCCCCCGCGCCCTGGAGGCATTGGAAGATGGCGCTATGCTCGCTGTCTACCGGCAGCAGCGCCACCTCCCGGGCCTTGGCCGCCTCCAGCACCAGCCGCCCGCCGGTCACCAGCGCCTCCTTATTGGCCAGCAGAACCCGCTCGCATACCTGGGCGGCAGTGAGCACCGCCCCCAGTCCCGCCACGCCCACCACGGCGCACAGGGCGTCCTGGGGGCGCGCCGCCTCCAGGGCGCGCTGAGAACAGTCCGGCCCGAAAAACCATTCTATGCCCTTCAGGTCCGGGGGAATGCGGGGCGGCGGAACCACCAGCCCGGCGGCTTGGGGGCGAAAGCGCCGGGCCGCCTCAAATAATTGTTCCGCGCTGGCGTATGCCGTAAGCACCGCCGCGCGGAATTGGTCGGGGTGTTTCTCGATAATGTCCAGGGCCTGCCCGCCGATGGAGCCGGTAGCGCCCAGGATAGCCACACTGCGCATAGATATCCTCTCTTAATCCTATCGATCAAACTTCAGCCCGAAAAAACGTTCAGCACCAGGGCGAAGTAGCTGTACACCACCGCGCCGGTGAACACCACGCTGTCGATCCGGTCCATCATGCCCCCGTGGCCGGGGAACAGGGAGCCGTAATCCTTGATGCCGCAGTAGCGCTTCACCATGGAGGCGGTCAGGTCCCCCACCGGAGCGGCGACGCCCCCCACCAGCCCTACCAGGGTAAAGTGCCACAGGGGCGGCAGCAGGCTCATATCGCCTCCCACGATGGCGGCGGTCACCGGGGGCACCAGGGTGCCGATCACCATGGATGCCGCCACCCCCGCGACGGCTCCCTCCACAGACTTCTTGGGGCTGAGCTGGGGACACAGCTTGCGCTTGCCGAAGCGCATTCCGATCTCATAGGCCGCCAGGTCGTTGCCCAGGGAAATAAGGAAGGACAGACCCACGGCCACCATAGCCAGCAGCCGGGGCTGCATGTCCTGCAGGGGAAAGAGCAGGGTGACCAATAGCCCGGGATAGATGAGGGGAAACAGGGTAGCCACCGCCGAATCGAAATCCACCTTGCCCCGCAGCACGATGCAGCCCAACCCCATCATGCAGAACAGGGCCATCAGCGGGGTAAGGGCGGCGGTGCCAAAGCCCAGATAGGCCGGCATGGCCAGCAGGGCATAGCACAGCCCCACCCACTTGACCGGCCGGGCGTCCCTGTGCTGGAAAGCGGCGTACATTTCCCAAATGGACAGGATGAGCATCAGCGCCAGCCCCAGGCGAAGGGGAATCCCCTGAAAGAACCACATGATGACCAGCAGCACGGCCAGGCAGATGCCGGTGGTGCGCCGCTTGAGCATCTCCGTCAGTTTTCCGTCGGATGGCTGCGTCATGGCTTCTTTACCTTTCCAAACCGCCGGTCCCGCTCCGCGTAGGTCCACAGGTCCTCGCGGAAGGCTTCCCGGTCGTAATCGGGCCACAGCATGGGATTGAACACCAGCTCTGCGTAGGCGCTCTGCCAGGGCAAAAAATTGCTGGTGCGCATTTCGCCGCTGGTGCGGATGAGCAGGTCCACGTCGGGCTGGCCGCAGGTATACAGGCAATCGGCAAAGGCCTGCTCCGTCAGGTCCTCGCTGGCCATTTCTCCGGCGGCCGCCCGGTCCATCAACAGCTTAGCCGCCCGAAGCAGTTCGCTTTTGCCCCCATAGTTGACGGCAATGTTGAACATGAGCCCCGTGTTGGCCTGGGTTCGAGCCACGGCGGTCTCTACCGCCGCGCGTTGGGGCGCGGGCAGCCCGGACACATCCCCCAGAATGCGGATGCGCACGTTTTTTCCCGCCATCTCCTCCAGTTCCCCCAGCAGATTGCGCTGCAGCAGGTCCATCAGGGTGTTCACCTCGCCCTGGGGCCTGCCCCAGTTCTCCGTGGAAAAAGCGTAGATGGACAGCACCTCGATGCCCCAATCGTCGCAGGCCCGGATGATGTCCCGCAGCGCCTCCACCCCCGCAGCATGGCCGGCGGAACGGGGCAGGCCCCGCTTCTGGGCCCAGCGGCCATTGCCGTCCATAATCAGGGCCACATGCCGGGGTAGCTTGGGCGGCAGGCCCTGGCGGGTAGGCGCGGTGTGGGCACGCAACCCCCTAAGCGCCCGGCCCGGCAGGCTGCGCACCCAACTGGTAATGCTCATGGCTCCTCCTCCACCTGGTCCGCAAAGCGGGCTGCCACCAGGCGGCCATCATCCTGGCGGACCACCCGGAAGGCGCCCTGCTCCGCCTCGCCTCGAGGCGCACGGGTATATTCCACCGTGGGCGGCTCCGCTCCCGCCGCCGCCAGCTTTTCCAGGGCGACGGCCAGAGGAAGTCCCAACAGGCATTGCTCCATCAGACCGACATGATCTCCTTTTCCTTGTCCTCCCCCACCTTGTCCAGTTCCTTGATGTGGTTGTCCGTCACCTTCTGCATCTCGGTTTCGGCCAGCTTCATGTCATCCTCGGTGATCTGGGAGTCCTTCTTCATCTTCTTCAGGTTGTCCATGGTGTCCCGGCGGATGGAACGAACGGCTACCTTGCCCTCCTCCACCTGCTTGCGCACCTGCTTGCACAGCTCCTTGCGCCGCTCCTCGTTGAGCTCGGGCACCACCAGGCGGATTACCTTGCCGTCGTTGGAGGGGTTGATGCCGATATCCGACTTCTGAATCTCCTTTTCGATGAGGGGGATCATCTTGCTCTCCCAGGGCGCGATCACCAGCAGGCGGGGTTCGGGCGAAGAGATGTTGCCCAGCTGATTCAGCGGCGTGGGGGTGCCGTAGTAATCTACGGTAATCCGGTCCAGGATCTGGGGGTTGGCGCGGCCCGCCCGCAGGGTGGACAGCTCCCGCTTGATCACCGCGATGGTCTTGTCCATTTTTTCCCCGGCGGTCTTGATGCGTTCTTTATACATGGTTCTTCCTCCCTATTCTGCAGCGCTGGGCGCCCAATGCTCTATCACGTCTATTGTATCGGGTTTTGGTCCAATTGGCAAGGCCCAATTACACATGAAATTGCCCAAATTGCCGCCCGCAGGGCGGCCCGGCCCACCGGGGCCCCCGCCCGCCCCGCCCC
>DSLFC04102__coassemble_1769_pt1 | contig 10935 bp, 8 predicted proteins | sample DSLFC04102__metabat2_low_PE_004 | metagenome-assembled genome bin DSLFC04102
CCCCGGCCCCCACCCCGCCCTTTTTCGGAAACCAGCCTTGAGAAGCGGGGAAGGGGGGGAGGCGGGGGTTACCGCTAGCCCGGCACGTTGCAAGCTGAACGGGAAGGGGAGGTCCGCCACAGGCGGGAGCGGGCGAAAAAACCGGCGCGGCCTTTTGCAGGGCCGCGCCGGTTAAAAATTGTCCCGGACTTAAGCGCCGTTTCCCTTCCGGTGGAGGGGAAGCGCTGAAGTCCGGGGATGCAGCATTACTTGATCTCCACAGTGGCGCCCACGTCGGCGAACTGCTTCTTGATCTTCTCGGCGTCTTCCTTGGACACGCCTTCCTTCAGGGTCTTGGGGGCGCCGTCCACCAGGTCCTTGGCTTCCTTCAGGCCCAGGCCGGACACGACTTCGCGCACAACCTTGATGACCTTGATCTTCTCGGGGCCGACTTCCTTCAGCACCACGTCGAACTCGGTCTTCTCTTCGGCGGCCTCAGCGGGGGCGGCAGCGGCGGGGCCGGCGGCCACGGCTACGGGGGCGGCGGCGGATACGCCAAACTTCTCCTCCAGGGCCTTTACCAGCTCGGCCAACTCCAGAACGGTCATGGACTCAATAGCGGAAATGATCTCTTCGCGATTCATGATATGCTCCTCCTTAACTGATCAATTCGTTTTTTATTCCTCTCCGGCCTTCTGCTTGCGCACCGCCTCGATGGCGTATACCAGAGAGCGTAGGGTAGCGGACAGCACGCCCACGAAGTTGGTAATGGGGGCGTTCAAGCTGCCCATCATCTTGGCAATGAGGACCTCCTTCGGCGGCAGCTCGCTCAGCGCCTGCACGCCCGCAGCGTCCAGCACCTGGCCGTCTACCACGCCGCACTTGACGGTGGTCTTTTTCACCTTCTTGATGAAGTCGGTGAGCACCTTGGCGGGGGCCACCGCGTCCTTCATGCCGAAGGCCACGGCGGTGGGGCCCTTCAAATGCTCGTCCAGCCCGGTGATGCCCAGCTCCTTGACGGCCAGTTCGATCATGGTGTTCTTCAGTACCACGTATTCCACGCCCTGAGCACGGCACAGGTTGCGCAGCTCGGTGACTTCCGCCACGGTGAGCCCCCGGTAGTCCAGAAGCACCGCGGAGTGGGCCTGCTGGAACTTTTCCTTGATCTCGGCCACGACCGTCTTTTTCAGTTCAATATTTTTGGACAATGTCTTTGCACCTCTTTTCTCGTCCCGCGTCGGACGCCAGAAAAATCGCCCTGCGCACAGCAGCGCAAGGCGACGAAATGCAATATTTCATCCATCATTGCGCCTCGGCGGGCGGCCCAAAGGCCTTATGCTGCGCACCCGCTGTCTATGGCACGGACTATTTTCATAGCACTTGGTCATTTTACCAAAGGAGAGGGTATATGTCAAGTTAATTTCCGCCTATCGGGGGAAGAAGAGGGGAAAGCGGTCCGGACGCGGGCCGAATAGGGGCCGCGCCGGAATAGAGGAAAATTTGTAGGATTCTGCGCGGAATTTGTAAAATGGTTCCCTCTTTTTTTCCCCGAGAATTTTTGCTATAATAAAAAACAATCGTGAAGGGAGGGATGGCTGTGCTGGACTATGGGGCGGCGTCTAAGCCTCGCCGGGTCAGCCTGAACCTAAGCCAAAAGTTTATCCTGGGGTTTTTGCTGTTGTCCCTGCTGCTCAGCGGCGGGGTGTGTCTGGTGGGGTATCAATCCATACAGGCGAAATATATGGATTTTTATTACCGCATTGCCCTATCCGCCGCCCAAACAGCGGCGGACCTTATTGAGGCGGAGACGGCGGAGCGATACCTGTCCAGCTTGACGGAGGATGAAGACTACGCCGGCGCCTTCCACGCCATGGATGTGGTGAAGGAATACACGGGGATGCAGTACCTGTACCTGTTCTATCCCTCCGAGGAAGGCTACTTGTACATCTACGATGCCCGGGTAGAGGGCGAGGATCCTCAAGACCTATGCGCTCTGGGCCAGATAGACGCCTATCCGGGCACCAACGATCACCTGATGCGCGCCTTTGAGACCGGCCAGCCGGTGGAGGACATCTTGGTGTCGGACAGCGAATTGGGGTACGTGGGCACGGTGTTCGCCCCGGTGCTGGACGCCGGAGGTCGGAGCGTAGCCTTGATGGGCGCGGACGTGTCCATGCACGAGGTACAGGAGGAACTGAGGGCCTTTCTGCTCAAGAGCCTGGGGCTGTCGGTGGGCACGGTCTTCGTGCTGGTCTTTTTGTACCTGGTGTATCTGAAGCGGCGGGTGGTGGACCAAATCGGCAAGCTGACCCAAAGCGTAAACGCCTACGCCCAGGATTCTGAAAACCTGGTGTACAGCGACGCTCAGATTCACACCGGCGATGAGATCGAGCAATTATCCAACGCCTTTACCCACATGGCCGGTCAGGTGGAGAGCTACATGCGCAACCTGGAGAAGGTAACCGCGGAGAAGCAGCGCATCGCCACCGAGCTGGACGTGGCCACCAATATTCAGATGAGCGTGCTGCCCCGCCTCTTCCCGCCTTTCCCGGAGAGAGACGATTTCGACATCTACGCATCCATCCGCCCGGCCAAAGAGGTAGGGGGCGATTTCTACGACTTCTACCTGCTGGACCAGGACCATCTGCTGTTCACGGTGTCGGATGTGTCAGGCAAGGGCGTGCCGGCGGCGCTGTTCATGATGATCGCCAAGGCGTTGCTCAAGAACCAGGCGCTGGAGGGCAAGCCTCTCGGCGAGGTGGTGAGCACCGCCTCAAGCCAGCTGTGCGAGGGCAATGAAGCCAGCATGTTCGTCACCAGCCTGGTGATGCTGCTGGATCTGAAGGCCCATACCTTGACCTGCGTTAACGCCGGGCACAATCCGCCCCTGATCCGCCGCAAAGGCGGGCAGTTTGCCTACGTATCCATGCGCCGTAGCCTGCCCATGGCCGCCATGGAGGGGGTCAAGTACAGGGAGTTTACCCTGGAGTTCAACCCGGGGGATCAGATATTCCTGTATACCGACGGGGTCACCGAGGCGCTGAACCCGGCCCAGGAGCTGTACGGTGAGCAGCGGTTGCTGGATGCGCTGAACGCCCTAGAGGATGGGGAGCACATGCCCGTAAAGCGGATATTGGACAGCGTTATGGAGGAACTGGACCGGTACGCGGACGGCGCACCTCAGGCGGACGACATCACCATGCTGGCGCTGCGGCTTCGCCATTGAGGCCGAAGCGAAGGGAGTAGAGGGTATGGGTTTTGATATCGACGGGTTATTGACCCGGTATTTGACGGAAGGCATTGCCGCCAACAAAAAGAACCACGTGGGGCTGGAACTGGAGTTTCCCATTCTGCGCGTCCGGGGAGGCCCTATCGACATGGAGGTAATTCGAGGGCTGTTTCCCGTACTGGCGGGGATTGGCTTTGACCGGCAAAGCTTCGCGGGAGAACTGCCCCTGAAGGCGTTGGACGGACAGGGCAACGCGGTAACCTTTGACACCTGTTACGCGGTGCTGGAGTACGTCACCACCAGTGCACCGGACATGGTGCGCCTCTACCGCCGGTTTTATCAGGCGTTGGAGGCGGTCCAGGGCTACCTGCGGGCCCATGGGCACATGCTGTGCGGCCTGGGCTTTAACCCCACGGAGGGCGCGCCCCTGGCGCCCAAAGTGCCGGCGGACCTGACCTTGGCCATCGGCCAGGTGTTGGCCCACGGCTACGCCGGCGCCCGGGCCAAATACCTGGATTTCTATGTGCGCATTGCCTCGGAGCAGATCCACTTCAACACCACGCCCCAGGAACTGCCCACCTTGATGCGTATGCTTACCTACGCCGATTTGGCCAACATGCTGCTGTTCTCCAACTCCCCCGCCCGGCTGGGCGGGTTGGATTACCTGTGTATGCGCCACCGGCTGTACCGCTCTTCCCGGCTAAACGCCCTGGGCATGACCGGTGCGCAGCCCTTGTGGGCCCGCAGCCTGGAGGACTACGTCCGGGAGTACCGGAAGATCTGCATGTTCTCCCGGCACAGGGACGGGCAGCGGCAGGTGTTCCAGCCGGTGCCCTTTGAGGATTATTTTTCCGACCCGGCCTACGAGGCCCGGGAAGAGGATATCTGGGATTTCGACATCGAGCGCAACGTGGTGACCACCCGGTACGGCACGGTGGAGTATCGCACCCTGTGCGCCCAGTCCTTTGGCGAGGCGTTCATGCCCAGCGCCTTTACCCTGGGACTCAGGGAGCGGCTGGACGACGCCTTGGCCCTGTGCCAGAACTTTTACCAGGCCCACGGGATGCAGGACGCCAACCAGATCCTGGACCGGGCGGCGCTGAGCGGGGACGTGGCCGGGGTGGACGAGGCGGAGCTGGAGGGGTGGCTGCGGGCGCTCCTGGAGCTGTCCCTGGAAGGGCTGAAGAGCCGAGGCTGGGGGGAGGAAGCCTTCCTGGCGCCCCTGTTGGCGCGAAGCCGGATGCTGGATTGTCCGGCCCGGCGCTTTGTGCGCACGGCCCGTCGGGAAGGGTTACCCCAAGCGCTGGAGCAGCGGGCCGAGGTGCCCCCGGCGCTGCTATAAATAGGGGCGGCGGAGGGTAGGCCTCCGGCCCGGAGAAAGGCGAAAGAATGCCCCCGGCGCGGGTGCGCCAGAGGGGCGGGCCATGGGCGGCGCAGGCCGCCCATTTGGGTGGAAAGGATGGGTGTCCATGAAAAAGGTGACGCGGGACAGGCTGTTGGTTGTGTTGGTGGCCATAGCCACGGCGGTTGCCGGCTTTAACTGGCAGGCCTATACCGCGTGGCCCACCCAACAGGTGTTGGACATCAGCAACCCCTACGCCGCCTGCGTGGACCAGGCCGGGGATTACTATGTGGTGGATCAGGGCCTGTCCCGGCTGCTGAAGATCAGCGGGGAGGGGGAGCTGCTCTACCAGCTGCATAGCCAAACCAACGAAGATAAGGGCTTTTTTCGGGTCACCGCGCTGTCGGCTCAGGGAGGACGGCTGTATCTGGCAGACACCACCCAGGAGGGCGTCCACCGGTTGCTGGCCTTGGACAGCGCAACCGGCGAAGTGCTGGGCACGGTATATGAAAGCGATGAGGGTCAGATCGAGGCGGTACGGGCGGATGAGCGGGCCTATTTCGCGGTGACGGAGGGGGAGAGCACCCTTCTGTACCGCATCGAGGATATGGAACCGGTGCTGGTGAGCGCCTATGCCCACAGCGGGTTATACGAGAGCGAATTCGCCATTTCCACCCTGGATGAGAGCCTGTATTTCGCCACCATGACCGGAGACGTGTACCACGTGACGCCGGAGGGACCCCAGCTGGTATACAACGGGTACGTATCCCTGGACGACCTGGAGCACGGCTCCCTGGCCCGCTGGATCAGCGTGGACGAGTCGGGGCTGCTGCTGCTGTCGGACACGGCGGCCCGGACGGTGCTGGCCCTGAAAGACGGGCGGATAGAACAGCGCACCGAAACCGGCGAGCCCCTGCTGGAGCGGCGCATTGATTCGGCGTTGTACGGGACGCAAGGAGGCTTTGTGGCCCTGTCCAGCAAGCAGGACGAGGCCACCCACTTGGTTCACAGGGATGCCCAGGGCGCGGTGGTGGCCGACCTGACCCAGGCCCGGTTCACCCTGGGCTATCAGGTGCAGCAGTGGGCGCTATGGATTCTGGCCGGAGCGGTGGCCGTGGCGGTGCTCGTCAAAGCGGCGATACTGCTGGCCGGGCTGCGGCGGCGGGAAAAGCGCCCCAAGAAGGAAAAGGGAGAAAGCGGGGTGCTGGCGGTCAGCCTGGGCTCCTTTGCGTTGGTGGTGCTCGTGGCCATCGCCCTGGTGCTGCTGCCCAGCATACGCCAGAGCACCAACCAGATGGTCATGGACAACCTGTCCAGCCTGTCCTACCTGGCGGCGCAGCTACCGGTGGGGGACGCCATCACCCGCATTCGGGATATAGACGATTACCAGAACGAGGACTATCAATACGTGGAGTCCCAGCTCAACCAGCTGCTGGTCAGCGTGAAGGACAGCCAGCTGGAATACTACTACGTGCTGTACACCACGGACCAGGTTTACGGGGTGACCCTCATCGACTCCACCGGGGAGTACAAGATGTTCCAGCTCCAGCCCCGGCCCCATCAGGGCTCGGATACCCAGATTTACAACTACGGCCAGGGCATCCAGATGAACTACGAGACCTACTCCGACGAGACCGGCGACTGGTCCTTCTCGGTGACCCCTATCCGGGACAGCAGCGAGGAGGTGGTCGCCATCATCGAGGTGGGCGTCAATTCCTATACGGTGCGGGCCCGCAACGACGCCACCATCACGGGGCTGCTCATGACCGTTCTCACCCTGCTGGTCATTCTGTTCATGACCTATAACGAGCTGGAGGCGTTTGGCGGGTTCCTCCGGGCTCGCCGCGCCGGGGACGCGGGATTGGCCCAGGCGCGGGCGCTGCGGCCTTTGGCCTTCCTATCCTTTGTGGCGTGCAGCCTGCAGAGCGCCTTTGTGGCCATATTGGCCAGCCGGCTGTATACCCCCCTGTGGGGGCTGCCCCAGAGCGTGGCGGTGGCCATCCCGGTTTCCGCTTCCCTGCTCACCACGTCGGTGTTCGGGGTGGTGGGGGGCTATATGATGAACCGGCTGGGGGTGCGGCGCACCCTGATGCTGGGCTGCCTGATTATCGCCGGGTCCTTTGCCGCCATCGGGCTGAGTTTGTCCTTTGGTATGCTGATCCTGGGGCGGCTGGTCTCCGGCGTGGGCATGGGCCTAAGCGCGGTGAGCCTGAACGCCCTGGCCTCGGCGGGCCAGCAGGAGCAAGTCCGCAGCGAAGCGTTTACAGGCTACAACACGGGGATGACGGCGGGGGTGAACATCGGCACCGTGCTGGGTTCCCAGCTGGTGGGCTGGCTGGGCTATGGCAATATTTACCTGCTGGCCGCCTTGATGCTGGTGGGCATGACGGTATTTGCGGCGCTGTTCGTGCCCAAGGAAGTGGCGCTGCGCCAGCGCCCTTGCGAGAACGGGGGCATCGGCACGGGGCGGTTCTTGCTGGACCGGAAGGTGTGGTCCTTCTTCCTGTGCGTGTTCCTGCCCTATACGGTGTGCTCCTACTTCCTGTACTATTTCTTCCCCCTGTACGCCGACATGAACGGCATGGGGGAGGCCGATATCGGCCGGTTCTATCTGCTGGCCGGGCTCATCGTGGTGGGATTTGGGCCGGGGCTCACCCGATTCATGATGCGCACCTTCGGCGGCTTTATGACCAACGCGGCGGCCAACCTGCTCTACGCGGCGGTCTTCCTGTGGTTTGCCCTGTCCCCCTCCATGGCCATGGCGGTGGTGGCGGTGGTACTGCTCAGCCTGTTCGACAGCTTCGGCTTCTCCGGCCAGAGCATTTACTATTCCGGCCTAAGCGCGGTAGAGCGGTTGGGTACAGGCAAGGCCATGGGCATATTCTCGATGGTGGAGAATATCGCCCAAACCGCCGCCCCCTTCCTGTTCGGCTTCGCCCTCACCCTGGGGGCTGGGCTGGGGGTAGCGGCTATCGGTCTGAGCAGCGTGGTGCTGCTGCCCGTCTATCTGGTGGCTGGACGAAAAGACAAGGGGGGCGGCCATGGTTCCACTGTCGCCTGAGCATCGGGAGGAATTGCGGGCGCATCTGGCCCGGCGGGAGCTGGATGCTTTCCTCATGCTGGCCAATCTGGAGGCCGGCGGCATGGTGTTTACCCCGAAGAACCCCCGCAGCGGCCTGTACTACCGCTGGGGGGATTCGGTGCTGGCGCTGTATGCCAGCGGCATGGCCTGCGCCCTGCTGGAGGACGAGGGCGCATTACAGCCCTTTTCCGCGCTGGTGTCCAAGCATCGAGTGGCGCGGCTGTATGCCACGCCCCTGGAGCCCGCCCTGACTTTGGACAGCATGGTGCGGGACAAAACCTATCATTATGCCCTGATCGAACAACTGGCGGTGCAGCGGGGCCCCCTGCCCCAGCTATGGCCCCAAGCGTTTACCTTTGAACGCCTGCTGCCGCAGGACCAGGAGGGCTTTGTGCAGTACGCCCGCCTCTTTAATCAGGTCCAGGATGAACGCCTGGAGCCGGACCATTTTCAGGCTATAGCCCGCGTTATGCAGCCGCCAGAGGGCATGTATTTGGGAAGGTATCAAGGCCAGCCCTGTATGACCACTGCGGTGGAGGCCATGTCCCCCAGCTATTTGTACATTGGTTCCGCCGCCGTAGACCCGGCCATGCGGGGCAAGGGACTGGCCCAAGCCACCTTGGCATATCTGTGCCGTTTGGCGCGCAGCTGCGGCCGTCAGGGTTTGAGCATGGTGGCCCAAGGCAATGCGCCGCCCAGCCGGGTGCTGGCGAAGTGCGGCTATCAAGCCCTCCCGGACCGGCAATGGTTGCTGGTTTGGTACGAACCCTAGCCCTGGCGGTGGAAAAAAGCGGTCCTTTGGTCAGGATTCGGCAAGGGTGGGAAAATTCTTTTCATAGCGTCCCGGCAAACCAAGAGAGCCACCTGTGAACGAGGTGGCCCGGCTTGTCAATACAAAGGGGGGAGAAGGTGGCCTTGGGCTGGGCAAGGGCTTTTTCGCCGTTATGAGAACAGGAAGGACGATTGCCGCAGCCCTCATTACATTATAAAAAAGCCTTCAATTTTTGCACGTTATCCTCTTCAAAGGCGGATAGTCCCTTGACTAGAGCCACTACGTCCCCTCGGGCGTGGGGGTATTGGCGGATGCGCTTGGCCGCGTCCAGGATGCCCATGTTGCTGCCGGTAATCAGCATTTCGGCGATATGGGCGCTGCTGCGGTCCGTCAGGGTGTCCATCTGGATCATCAGGTAGGTCTTGGCCTTTTCCAGGGGGCTCAGGCCTTCCTGGTCCCGGCCCAGAAGGCGCAGCTGTTCTTTCGCCCTACGCTGAAAGTGCTGATAACCATCCCGTTGGGAGCGCAGTTGGCGAGTAAGCCGGTCCTCCTCCACCAGGGTCAAAAGGTGTTCGATGGTACGTACGCCCATTTGGGCGTTTTGGTGGATATAGGTTAAGAGCTCTTCGTTGCCATCCATGGTCTTTCTCCTCCTCGCCCTTTTAGCATGTCCATCCCCTGTCACCTTTATTTGTAACCGGAAAGAAATTGGGCGATACGAGGCGAAAAACCGCCGCTGCGCCCTCATCCAGGGGGATATTCCCCGGCGTGCTGTAGGCGAAGGGCGCCGGGCAAAGGGCATGGGCAAGATTTGACCAGGCCGCTCCTGCCTAACGATGCCAGCCAAGATATGGACGCAGCCATGGCGCACCCGGCAGTCGCCTTAAGCCGTCCGGCTTCGCCGGGCGCAGAAACGGGATGCGCCCGCCTCGGTTGTGGAGGCGGGCGCATGTGATTGTAGGACCAGGTTGGGCTCAATTGCGCAGGCTGTGAAGGGGGGCGGGGATGCGGCCGCCCCGGGCCACGAAGGCCTCCGAGGAGAAGGGGTGTACCGGGATGATGGGGGCGCGGCCCAGCAGCCCGCCGAATTCCACTGAATCCCCCACCTTTTTGCCCGGGGCGGGGATGATGCGCACTGCGGTGGTCTTGTTGTTCACTACGCCGATGGCCGCTTCGTCGGCGATGATGGCGGAGATGGTGGAGGCGGGGGTATCGCCGGGCACGGCGATCATATCCAGGCCCACCGAGCACACGCAGGTCATGGCCTCCAGCTTATCCAGGGTCAGGGCGCCCACCTGGGCGGCCTCGATCATGCCGATGTCCTCGCTGAGGGGGATGAAGGCGCCGGACAGCCCGCCCACGTGGGAGGAGGCCATGACGCCGCCCTTTTTCACCGCGTCGTTGAGCAGGGCCAGGGCTGCGGTAGAGCCGTGGGTGCCGCAGCGCTCCAGGCCCATTTCCTCCAGGATGTGGGCCACCGAGTCCCCCATGGCCGGGGTGGGCGCCAGGGACAGGTCCACGATGCCGAAATCCACGCCCAGCCGCCGGGCGGCCTCCCGGGCCACCAGCTGGCCCACCCGGGTGATGCGGAAGGCGGTGCGTTTTACTGTTTCCGCCACCACGTCGAAGGGCGCGCCCTTTACCTTTTCCAGGGCCTGTTTTACGGTACCCGGGCCGCTGACGCCCACGTTTACCGCGCAGTCCCCCTCGCCGGGGCCGTGGAAGGCGCCGGCCATAAAGGGGTTGTCCTCCACCGCGTTGGCGAACACCACCAGTTTGGCGCAGCCCAGTCCATCCTGGGCCTTGGTGCGCTGGGCCAGGTCCACGATGGCTTGGCCCAGCAGCTTTACCGCGTCCATGTCGATGCCCGCGCGGGTAGTGGCCACATTGACCGAGCCGCACAAAAATTCGGTTTCCGAGAGAGCCTGGGGCAGGGAGGCGATCAGGGCTTGGTCGGCCCGGGTCATACCCTTTTGCACCAGGGCGCTATAGCCGCCAATAAAGTTGACCCCGGTCTGCCGGGCTGCCTTGTCCAGAGCTTCGGCCAGAGGCAGCGGGTCCCGGATGGCGCCGCTGATCAGGGAGATGGGCGTTACCGAGATGCGCTTGTTTACGATGGGTACGCCGAAATCCCTTTCGATTTCCTCGCCTACCCGCACCAGGTGTTCCGCCTGGGTGGCGATGCGGCTATAGACCCGGCTGGCCAGGCGCTTTTCGTCATCGCAAACGCACCCGAACAGGGAGATCCCCATGGTGATGGTGCGCACGTCCAGCTTTTCCTGGTCGATCATGTGCAGGGTTTCGAGGATTTCTCCCGATGTGATCATGACCGTCACCTGCCTTATATGTGATGCATGGCTTCAAAGATCTCGCTCTTTTGAATGCGGATTTGAAGCCCCTGTTCCTCGCCCAGGGCGTTCAGGTCGTCCGCCAGCTGGGTGAAGGAGCAGGTGGGTTCGGAGATATCCACCATCATGACCATATTGAAATATCCGTCCAGCACCGTTTGGGAGATATCCAGAATATTTACG
>DSLFC04102__coassemble_1799_pt1 | contig 10743 bp, 7 predicted proteins | sample DSLFC04102__metabat2_low_PE_004 | metagenome-assembled genome bin DSLFC04102
CTCCGCTCCCGCCACAACCCTACCACTCTTCCACACCGCAGCATCTACTGTCTCACCAGAACACCAATAGCCCCAACGATTGGGTCAGGGGGCCCGGGGGGCGGAGCCCCCCGGCCCCGGCAGCGCCGCCGCCGAAGGGCGGCGGCGCTGCCGCGCAGGGATAGGGATGAGCACAGGACTGCTGCGGCCGCAGCCCAGGGCCGCCGCAGCCACAGAGGGCCAATACATCCGAATTCCTGCATACCGGCCAAAGCCGCCATCTCAACAGAATACCGCCAGAAGAAGCACCAATGGAGGGACCGGCGCATATGGTGAGAAGGGAGGTGGCGGTATGTGCTGCGGAAACAAATCCAACGTATGGGGCATTCTCCTCATGGTGCTGGGATTATTCCTTTTGGTGTTGTCCCTGCCCTATTGGCTGTGGATGGCCGTACTGGGGTTAGCTCTCATCATTATCGGCTTCATTCTATGGCGGTTTGGGTAAGCTGCCGAAAAAAGCCTTGCCAAACCGGCTGTGGTATGGTATAATGAGGTTCGTCCACGCGGGCGATGACAGTTTGGGCCCCGTGCGGCGTCATGCCGTGAACTTTGTCAGGGCCGGAAGGCAGCAGCAATAAGCGGAATTTGGCGTGCGCCGCGGGAATGCTCGGCTCGAGTCCGAGTGGACTCTTTTTAGGCTTCATCCCTACAAAAGGCTTGACCGCTCCAAGGGAGCGGCTTTATTATTATTTTTCTGCGTCCGCACGCTCCATTATACTCCGCCGTCCAACCCTTCAAGAGCGCCTAGACGCCTCCCAGGACTATAGGAATACCCCGCCAACGATATCCCCATTATCCGATTGTCCCCAATATTCTCCCGCACCATCCTGCGGGCCGGAGGAAGGCAAAAGAAACCGCCTGGAATCACAGGCAAACAGGGGCTCCTGAACTCGTTCGTTCAGGAGCCCCCCTTGGACGTCATGGCCCAATGATAATACCTATGATGATGGCGATCACGATGAGTACCACGCAGACAATGATAAGCACGTCCATGGTCCGCACCGAAACCCGGGCCTTGATCTTGTCGTAGAGCCGGAACTTGGCCCTTTGTATGTTGTCCGGGCCCTTAGGGTCCCGTTGGGCCCGCTGAGCCTGCTCCCGCTGGAGCTCCAGTTCCCGCTCCGGACGGTCGCGCATTACTTCTTCACCAGGTACTTGCGCACGTCGATGGACACGGCCAGGATGATGATGAGACCGCGGATGATGTACTGCAAGTAGGGGTTGACGCCCAGGAACTGCAGCGCGTAGTTAATGGCCTGCAGCACCACCGCGCCGATGACCACGCCCTGGATGGTGCCGACGCCGCCGGAGAAGGAGACGCCGCCCACCACGCAAGCGCTGATGGCGTCGGTCTCGTAGTTAAGTCCAGTGTTGGCGCCTACCGAGGTGATACGGGCGGCCTCCAGGAAAGCGGAGATGCCGTAAAGCACACCGGCGATCAGGTACACCAGCATGATGGTCTTGGCCACGTTGACGCCGGACACGGCGGCGGCTTCTTCATTGCCGCCCACGGCGAACATGTTCTTGCCCAAGCGCGTCTTGTTCCAGACAAACCACATGATGACCGCCAGACCCAGGAAGTAAATCACCACCAGGGGGATGCGGATGCTCTCACCGATGTTCCAGTTGCCGGCCGCCACGTTCAAGAAGTTCTGATCAAAAGTGGACAAGGCCTGAGCGGTGCCGGAGGGCTGGCTCTCAATGTAGATACAGGCGGCGCCCTGGGCGATCAGCTGGGTACCCAAGCTGACGATGAAGGCGTGCAGATGCAGCTTGGCCACGCCAAAGCCGTTGATCAAGCTAAATAGCACGGCCACCGCGATGCCGCTGAGCAAGGGGATAAACAGGGGCAGCGCCGTGGTGATCTGGGGGAACATCCGGGAGGCATACGTGGTGGACTGAACCAGGGACGCGGTGACGGCGGCGGACAGGCCCAGTACGCGGCCGATAGACAGGTCGGTACCGGCCAGCACGATCAGGCCGGCGCAGCCCAGGGCCAGAATGCCTTTGGTGGAGGCCTGCTTGATGATGTTCAGCAGGTTGGTCACGTTGAGGAAGTCGGGCCGGATGATGCTGACCACCACCAGGATGGCTAGCAGAATGATGTACAGGGCGTATTTGAGCAGCAGGTCGGCGGCCTTGCGGCTCTTCTCGCTGGCCGGGCGAGCTTTGCGGTGGCCCTTACTGCGCACGTCCATGGCGCTAATCAGGAAGTACACGCCGGCAATGATGAGCAGCACCACGCCGATAAACAGGAAGGGAACCGAATCGGCGAAGGCAGTGCCTACCAGGCCGCCCGCCAACAGGTTGGGCAGGCCCTCCTGGAACAGGGAGAGGATCCGGGTGTTGGAGGCCAGCTCCTCATAGCCCGCTTCGTCCAGCCCCAGCTCACTCATCACAGACTCCTTGAGCATCTGGGCCCGCATGGGGTCGGAAGTGGCGCGATCCTTTACCAGCTCCCGGAAGGCGTCCTCTGTAAGGGTGGGATCCTGAGCCTGCGCGTAGGCGAAGAAGGCGTCGTAATCCTGAGACTCAGCCTGCTTCTCCAGATAGACCACCCGGTTGTCCACCGCGGTGTTCACCTCATCAGCGGGCAAGCCCAGCATACCGGTGAGGAAGCTCTTGAGCTCTTCTGGATTCTGCTCGTCGCTGACTTCCGTGATGGTGTCCGGCGCCATCACGTAATTCATGGTGTCCGGCTTGCGGCAGCCGATCATATTGGTCACTTGGGTGTATACGTTCTGGCCGTATACGCCAAACCCGGTTAAGGCGATGCCAGCCACCAGCACCACCAACATGATGATGGTTATTCCCGTCTTTTTCTTCATGCCAGTCTCCCTCTTTCCCCATTAAACGTATTTCGCGGCCAGCTGCATAATGGTCTCCTGCTCGCCCGCTATGCCGCCAAAATCCTTGCCCCGTTCCACAGTGCCGGCCAGTTGACCGTTGGACATGACCAGAATCCTGTCGCAAATGCCCAGCAGCTCGGGCATCTCGCTGGAAACCATGATGACGCCCTTGCCCTCTTCGGCCAGCTTGAGGATCAGCTGGTAGATCTCGTACTTGGCGCCCACGTCGATACCGCGGGTGGGCTCGTCCAGCAGCAGCACGTCCGGATTGGTGAGCAGCCACCGGCCAATGATGACCTTCTGCTGGTTGCCGCCGGACAGGCTCTTGATCTGGGTACGCTTGGTGGGCGTCTTGACGCGGATGGCGTCGATTACCCAGTCGGTATCCTTGTTCATCTTGCGCCCGGAGAGCAGGAACTTACCGTAATTGCCCACGTTGGCGATGATGGAGTTGAAGGTGATGGACATCAGGGGGAAGATACCCGTGGCCCGGCGCTCCTCGGTGATGAGGGCAAAACCGTTGCGGGTGGCCACCGCAGCGTTGGTGTTCTCAATGGGCTTGCCCCGCAGCAACACCTCGCCCGAGCCCTTGGTGAAGTAGCCGAACAGGGTGTTGAGCAGCTCGGTTCGGCGGGAACCCACCAGGCCGGACACCCCCAGCACCTCGCCCTTGCGCAGGGTAAAGTTCACATTGTGGCAGGTGGGCTCGTACATGCCGGTAAAGTCCTTGACCTCCAGCAGCACGTCCCCGGGGGTATTGGTCTTGGGCGGGAAGCGGTTGCTCATCTCCCGGTTCACCATCAGGCGAATGATCTCGTCGGTGTCCAACTCGCTGGCGGGCCGGGTGGCGATCCACTGGCCGTCCCGCATGATGGTTACATCCTGGGAGATGCGCAGAATCTCGTCCATCTTATGGGAGATGTAAATGATGCCTACGCCCTCGCTGGTGAGCTGTTCGATGATGGTGAACAGATGCTCTACTTCGTCCTCGGTCAGAGAGCTGGTGGGCTCGTCCAGCACCAGAATCTTGGCGTTGTAGGAAACCGCCTTGGCGATCTCTACCATCTGCCGCTTGGATACCGACAGGTTGCCGATAATCGTCTTGGGATCCACGTCGATCTTCAGCCGCTCGAACACCGCCTTGGTGTCCCGGTACATCTTGCGGCTATCCACCAGTCCGCCCTTCACGGGGAAGCGGCCCAGCCACATGTTCTCCATCACCGAGCGGCGCAGCACCTGGTTCAGCTCCTGATGCACCATGGCCACCCCGTTATCCAAAGCGTCCCGGGGTCCGGAGAAAGCCACCGGCTTTCCGTTCATCAGGATCTGGCCGCCATCCTTGGTGTATATGCCGAACAGGCACTTCATCAGGGTAGACTTGCCCGCGCCGTTTTCGCCCATCAGCGCGTGTACCGTGCCCGCTCTCAACTGCAGTTTCGCGTGATCCAGCGCCTTGACGCCGGGAAACTGCTTTTCAATGTCTAACATCTCCAGCAGGTATTGCTCGGACATATCTCCTATCACCACTTTTCACTGTTATCGCAATGCCGCCGTGTCCAAATACGGTTCCGGCAACCGCACGTGTCGCCGGAACCGATACGTCCCATAGTAATATGGGCGAAAGCCTAGGCTTAGGCCGCCTCTTCCGCGGTGATCTTCGCGTAGGGGATACGCACGGAGTAGCCGTCAGCAGCCAGGGTGTAATCCAGGCCGTCCAGCCAGGAGCCAGTCTGCAGGTAGTTGATGGCGATGCGCACGTTGGCATAGCCCATGGCGTCGCCGTCCTGCTTCACGGTAGCGGTCATGCGCCCGGTGCGGATGGCCTCGAAGGCCGCGTCGGTGGCGTCCACGCCGATGACCACGATGGAGGGATCGCCCTCAGAGCCGGTGTTGTAGCCGAAGGTATTCAAGGCGGCGATGACGCCGATAGCCATGTCGTCGTTGTTGCAGAACACCACTTCGATGTCGTTGTTGGCGGCCCAGGTGGCGGTCATGCGGTCGTTGGCCTGGGTGCTATCCCAGTTGGCCACGATGGGATCGTCCAGCACCGGATCCAGCGGCACGCCCAGGGCGATGGCGGTCTCCTCGGAATACTGGGTGCGGGCAATGGCCTCGGGGTTGTTGGGCTCGCCCATGAACTCTACGAACTGCAACATGCCGTCGCCGTTGCGGTCAATGGAGGTGTCCTCAGCCCACATGTCGGCCAGGATCTCGCCCTGCATGTCGCCCGCCTCACGGGGGGTGGTGCCGATGAAGATGGAGCCGGAATCCACGATGACGGACTGCACGGTCTCCTCAGAGGGCTCCTTGTTGTAGAACAGGAAGGGAATGCCCGCGTCGGTGAACATGTCCACCAGCTGCTGGCCAGAGGCTACCTCCGCCAGGTTGATGATGACGAAGTCGGGCTTATCGGTCACCAGGATGGTGGCCTGCTCTACCTGCTTGGCCATATCGTCGGCGGCGTCGTACATGGTCAGGTTGATGGTGATGCCCAGCTCCTTGCCGATCTCCTCGGCGGCGGCCATCATGGCCTGGCGCACAGAACTGCCATAGGTGTCGTCATACTTCCAAATCAGGGCGCGGATGTCGTACTCGGTCTGTTCCGCGAAGGCGGCGGTGCAGCCCAGCGCCATCGCCAAAACCAGCAGCATTGCAAACAGTTTCTTCATCGACGGGTTCCTCCTCACTTTGTTTCGAGCGGCGCGCCCCCACGTCCACTTCTATATGGACAGGTTTGCATACGCCTAACTCCGATAGAGTTATTATAAACAACATTTCCTTGCTTGTCAAGCAGATTGCATAAAGGAATGGTCCGTTATTTTATCAGAAAATTCTCTCCCTTTGCGAAAGCCCAATTTTTTCATTGCATACCCTGCGGCATGGCGGACGCCCGAAGTGGGGCGCGGAATTTCTATGCACTTTCTATAAATTCTGCGGAATCGGCTCCGCGAAAAAGGCCCGGGCCGCGATGGGGCGGCTCGGGCCAAAGGGACTGCGCGGGAAACATCCTCTATCCGCAGAGAAAAAACAGCTTAGATGCTATACCTGAGGCTCGGCGTCGTTCTCCAGGGGCGCGTCCTCCACCGAGCGGATAGCCCAGCGGGCCATCACCATGGGGGTCTTGGGGCCGCCCACGGCCAGAGTCACGGTGTCGTCCTTCAGGGCGGTGACGGTGCCGTAGATGCCGCCGATGGTGCATACCCGGTCTCCCACCTTCAGCGCGGCCAGCATATCCTTGACCGCCTTGTCCTTTTTGCGCTGGGGCCGGATCAGCAGAAAATAGAACACCGCCACCATGGCCACGATCATCAGCAGGCTGGGAATGGTCTGCTCCCAGCCGGCAACCTGAGCGGTGGCGTCGGCGGCGTCGGCGGCAGTCGTGGCGGCCGTATCGGCGACCGCGGTGGCGGTATCGGTGGCGGCTTGCAGCAGCCAATTCATGTTGAGCATGGCGTTCTCTACCTCCAAATTGTAAATACTGTTCCCTATTATACCGTTTTCCTCCGCCTCGCACAACCCGGAAATGCCCTTGGAATCGGGTTTTGATGTAAATTTTCGCATTCGCCGCCCTTTTTCCCGCCCTTACCGTCCGCCCAGGCAGTTAGGCGGGGCGCGTTTCCCCGCTCTCTCACCCAGTCCAAGATGTGCCGAAAAAAAGGAGGGGGAACCTCCGGGCGGCCGCAGGCCAGTCGCCCTCCGGCCCGCCGACGCTCCTGCCAACCGGAAGTCAATCTTCACCTTCTTATAAATTGACGTTGGTCCTTGGATTATGCTACAATAACTGGCAGTGCGTGGACTGGCCGGGCGGCGTTTCAGGCGGAAACGCGCCCCAGGTTCGGAACCCAAGGGTTCGGGGCCTTTTGTTGCGAAAAGTAGGGATCCTCCGTCAAGGCGGCGCCGGACTCCCGCTCCAGCTGCTCCGGTAAGGCCGGTACTAGGATTATTGTCAAGGAGGTACTTGATCCATGCGACGCATTTGGCTGATCCTCTGCCTATGCCTGGCCCTGTTGTGGGGGCAATCCGCCCTCGCGCAGACCCAGAACGCGGACAACTATTTGGACTACGGCAAGGCCGTAGCCGCCCTATCCCAGCTGGCGCCCAAGGGGACCAGCAGCGCGGACATCGCGGCCTCCCGGCTGTTGCTGCGCGCCAGCGAACCCCTGGAGGACTTGGAGGACTACGGTCCCCTGTCGGTGGTGGCGGGGCCGGGCCATCGCTACACCCTTCAGTTCGCTACCCCGGCAGAGGCCCAAGCCTGCATGGAGGCCCTGGCTCAGGACTCCCGGATCAAATACCTGCACCCCGACGCCCTGGTTTCCCTGGACGAAGCTGAGGCCGAGGCGGACCAGCCCACCCTGGAGCAGGCCAAGCTGGCGGCCAAGGCCGATTCCCCCTACATGTCCTGGGGCGCCAAGGCCATGGGCGCAGACGAGCTGGCCGCCTCCATTACCCGCAGCGGCTCGGTGACCGTGGCGGTGGTGGATAGCGGCGTGGCCAAGCATTCCTTTTTAGACGGCCGGGTGCGCCTGGGCGGCGTCGATTTCGTGGACAGCGAAAACACCGACGGCCGCCAGGATGGCAACGGCCACGGCACCCACGTGGCGGGTACCATCGTGGATCTGACCCAGGGCCTCAAGGTGTACATTCTGCCGGTGCGCACCATGAACGACCAGGGCATCGGCTATAATTCCAGCATCGTCAACGGCATTTTCTACGCGGCGGACTCGGGCGCTCAGGTGATCAACCTGAGCCTGGGCGGCGCCCTCTCCACCGCTTACGGCCAGGATAGCGCCTACACCGACGCCATCAATTATGCCCAGTCCCAGGGCGCGGTGGTGGTGGTTGCGGCGGGCAACGACAACGCCAACGCGGCCAATACCATACCCGCCAACTTGCGCCAGGTCATCACCGTGGCCGCCCTGGACCCCGACCTGAGCAAGGCCAGCTACAGCAATTACGGCAACCCCATCGACGTGGCGGCTCCCGGTTCCAGCATCGTCAGCTGCTCCACCAACGGCGGCTTTACCGACATGAGCGGCACCTCCATGGCCACGCCCCACGTGTCGGCCATCGCCGCCATGATCAAGCTGCAGCACCCCGGCTATTCCATCAGCCAGGTGGATACCTATTTAAAATCCCACTGTCTGGACCTGGGCGACCAGGGCTGGGATAAGCTGTACGGCTACGGCATGCCCTGCTTCATCGACGGAAACGATGAGGAACAGGAGGCGGATTACGCCTACCGGGTAGTGGACGGCAAGGCGGTAATCACCGGCTATACCGGCCAGGAGAGCCGCATCGTCCTGCCCCAGCAGCTGGGCGGCCTGGAGGTCAGCGCGGTGGACGAGGGCGCTTTCCGGGACAACGACGCTATCGTCAGCGTGGAGGTGCCCGGAAGCATTCAGCAGGTGGGCAATTACGCCTTTGCCGGCTGCGCCGCCCTGGAGGAAGTGACGTTGGGCGAAGGCTTTCAGAAAATCGGCACCCACGCCTTTGAAAACTGCGCCGCCCTGACCCAGGTGTCCATCCCGGACAGCCTGCGGGATATCGACACCGCAGCCTTCTCCGGCTGCTCCAGCCTGACCTCTATCCGCCTGCCCGATGGGCTGCTCTCCTTGGGGGAAAGTGCTTTTGCCCAATCGGGACTCACTTCCCTGTCCATCCCCGGCTCCGTAAAGACCATTCCCAGCTACCTGGCCCTGAAGTGCGCTTCCCTGGAGACCCTCACCCTGAACGAGGGCATCGCCACCTGGGGCACGCAGCCCTTCTCCGGCTGTCCCAACCTGACCCAGGTGACTCTGCCCCAGTCCTTGACCCAGGTGCAGAACTACGGTTTTAGCAACCTGCCCCTGAAGGAACTCAAGGTGCCCGGCAGCACGGTGCTTTCCCCGTACGCCTTCTACCTGAGCGGCATCCGGGAAATCGTGCTGGAAGAGGGCATTACCGCCATCCCCGACAACGCCATGATGGATAACGCCGCCCTGGAAAAGGTAGTCATCCCCCGCAGCGTAGCCTCTCTGGGCACGGACGCCTTTGCCGGCTGCCCCAACCTGACCCTGTATCTGTACGCCGGAAGCCCCGCCCATGACTACGCCATGGAAAACGGCATCCCCTTTGAATTGGTGGGCTATCAGGCGGCGCTGACCGGCATCACCCCCGTCATGGAGTCTATCCAGACCGAGCCGGGACAGACCATCCTGCTGCCCATAGACGTGGTGGCCGACTACGCGCCCGAGGAAGCCCAGTACAGCCTGCTCACCGGCCAGTGGAGCCTGAGCGGCGACGATATCGGCTCCATTGAGGAGAGCGCCCAATGGTCCGAGGCCTACGGCGGTATCCCCGTGTACGCCCTGAACATCACCTCCATGGGCCAGGCTACCCTCACTTTCACCGCCCCCGACGAGGGCGGCCTAACCCTGAGCATCCCGGTGACCTCCTCCGAACAGATGGCGCGGGAGCTGCGCCTGGACAAGACCCAGCTCGAGCTGGAGCCCGGCGCCACCGTCCAGCTCAGCGCCACCCTGATCCCTCAGACCCAGGATAACCTATTCTGGTCCAGCAGCGATACCCAGGTGGCCGTGGTGTCCGAGGCGGGCTTGGTCACCGCCGTCTCCGTAGGCGAAGCCACCATCACCGTCTGCCTGGAGGAGAATACGCGCCTGTCCGCCCTCTGCCATGTCACCGTAACCAAGACGCAGCAACAGCCGGGCCAGTTTACCTACGAGCTGAAGGGCGGCGGCGCGGTGATCACCGGCTATACCGGCTCCGACACCGACCTGACCATCCCCGCCTCCATCGAGGGGCATCCGGTAACCGCCATCGGGGAAAAGGCCTTCTTTAAGGCGGGCCTCACCAGCGCGAAGATCTCCCAGGGCGTGGAGCGCATCGAGGCCAAGGCCTTCGCCCAGTGTGCCAAGCTCAAGGAGGTTTCCCTGCCCGACAGCCTGACCCAGCTGGCGAAGGACGCCTTTAACGGCTGCAAGAAGCTACCCAAGGTAAAAAAAGTGGCATTGAAGGTGACCCAGGGCTCGGACGATACCCTGATCCTGTGCCCGGTGTTCACGCCTTCCAACACCGCCAGCGACTGGTCCCTCTCCGTCTCTCCCAAGAAGGGCGCTTCCTGCGACAATATGGGCGTGGTCAGCGTCAAGAGCCAAGATTACTTTAAGCTCACCCTCAAGGCGGATGGCAAGCAAGCGGTGCTGGGCGTGAAGGACGGCGAGCCTTACGCCGCCTCCAAGGTGTCCATCAACGGCAAGGCCAAGCGCACCCTCAAGATGGGCGAAGTGCTGAAGCTGAACTACCAGGTCACGCCGGCCAGCGCTCAGGTGGTGGCGGTGTGGACCAGTGCCGACCCGGAGATCGCCACCGTATCCAGCGACGGCCTGGTCACCCCCGTGGCTCCCGGCAAGGTGAAAATCACCCTGGAAACCGACCTGGGCCTCACCGACAGCGTCACCATCACCGTTAAGGAAAGCAAGAAAAAATAGGCTTAGCCCCTGCCGCGCCCCCGGCCTTTCCGCCAGGGGGCGCTTCCCTTTGTCCGGGCCCCTGCGCCCGGATTTTTATCGCCCCAGGCCTCGCCTTGACGCTGGCCGCATCCGCCTCGCGCCATGGGCTCCTCGCCCTCTTTTCAGCGTAGCCCCGGCGCCGGACCGCCTGGGCAGGGTTTTCAGGGGGGCGAAGCCCCCCTGGAGGGGCGTGTTGCAGAAAGCAACTTCTGCGGCACGCCCATTTTGCAAACGAATCAAGAGAAAAGCAGTGGCATAGCGTCAAAAAGCAACCAGCCAAAGCGAAAAGAGGTATAAGAAACCAGGGCTGTCGAAAAACAGAGCCACATGTGAACAGCTTTTCA
>DSLFC04102__coassemble_1831_pt1 | contig 10592 bp, 8 predicted proteins | sample DSLFC04102__metabat2_low_PE_004 | metagenome-assembled genome bin DSLFC04102
GTGTGTCTCTCAAAATGGTTTCGTAGTTCTCGCAAAAATTGAAAAGCCATACACATGCGGGTCTGTTTTTCGACAGTCCCTGGTTTCTTATACCTCTTTTCGCTTTGGCTGGTTGCTTTTTGACGCTATGCCACTGCTTTTCTCTTGATTTGTTTGCAAAATGGGCGTGCCGCAGAAGTTGCTTTCTGCAACACGCCCCCTTGCCTCGTCTTTTTTGCGGGGGTGTTTTGCAACGCGCCCTTATCCCATTATGCTTCTCGCTTATCCAGTCAAGGTCGGGTCGTATTTGCTTCGCAAATCTCCACCCTTCCCTTGACTTCTCCTCCGGAGATTGGGTGTAACCTATGTTTGACATTCATACACGGAGGAGGCAAAGGACATTTTTGCGCCTTGCTCTTGTCATATTTACGTTGGTAGGCTATACTAAATCTATCTATCACTTTATTCCCGCCTGCGGGCGGGAGGCGGGAGGACGCTATGTTTGGAATCAGGCCGGACGGGCGGCGCATCTGGGGCGCGGACCCGATCATTCACTTTACCCCATACATCATGCCCGCACGCAACGACGCCCAGAATTTTTGCAAGCAGACCCTGGACTACGACGTGCTGGTGAAGTACATCAAGGAAAAGCGGGCGCAGGGGCACAACCTGTCCTTTATGACCATCGTTATCGCCGCCTACTTGCGCACGGTAGCCCATTGCCCGGAGCTGAACCGGTTCATCTCCAACAAGCAATTGTATGCCCGCAACCGCTTCAGCGTTTCCTTCGTGGTGCTGAAGGACACCCAGTCCGACCGGATAGACGAATCCCTGGCCAAGGTGGAGTTTAACCTGGGGGACACCATCTTTCAGGTGGAGGAGAAGATCGAAGCGGCCATCGCCAATGGCCGCAAGAGCAAGAAGGGGACCCTGACCGACCGTTTCGCCCGGGTGCTGCTGGCGGTGCCGGGGCTGGCCAGCCTGGTGGTGGGCCTGGCCCGGCTGCTGGACCGGTACGGGCTGCTGCCCGGGCTGGTCTATGACGCCAGCCCCTTCCACACCAGTCTGTTCATCACCAATATGGCCTCCATCAACATGACCTACATCTACCACCACCTGTACAACTTCGGCACCACCAGCGTATTCGTGGCGCTGGGCCGGATTGAGCGGGCGCTGCAGCCCCTGCCGGGAGGCAAGGTGGGGTACAAGAACCAGCTACCCCTGGGCATCGTCACCGACGAGCGCATCATGGGCGGGGCCAGTTACGCCCGGGTATTCGGGGTGCTGCGCAAGTACCTGAGCGATCCCGCGCTGTTGGAGGAGCCGCCGGAAGCCGTCAAGACCGAGGTGGAGATGCGTCCCGCCCGGCCGGTGGCGGTCAGCTGAGGGGCGGGCCATGGACCCTACCAGCCGCTGCTGGGCCCAGGTGGACCTGGACCAGATCGAAAAGAACTATTTAAGCGCCCGGCGGCGGTTGCCGCCGGGCTGCCGGGTTATTCCGGTGCTCAAGGGCAACGCCTACGGCCTGGGCGCGCTGCCGGTGGCGCGGTTGTTGATCGGGCTGGGGGCGCAGCTGCTGGCGGTGGCTACCGTGCCCGAGGCGCTGGAGATCAAAAGAGAAGTCAATGCTGGCGTACTGGTGATGGGCATGGCTTCCCTGGACGCCCAGGAGGCCATCCGCCGGGACGTGATCCTCACCGCCTATTCTCCGGAAAGTGCCTGGACCCTATCCCAAGCGGCGGACCGGGCAGGGCGGGCGTGCCGGGTGCACATCAAGGTAAATACCGGGCTCAACCGCCTGGGCTTTGACTGCCAGGATTTGGAGGGCATCGCGGCGGCGGCGGCGCTGCCGGGGTTGAAGGTGGAGGGCATCTTCACCCATTTGGGGCTGCACGGCCCGGAGCGGGACAGGGCTCAATTGGCCGCCTTCCAGGGAGCGGTGGAGGGGCTGGCCCATCAGACCGGGACGCCCCTGCTGGTCCACGCTCTGGACAGCATCGGCCTGGTGCGCTATCCCCAGCAGGCCCTGGGCGGGGTGCGGCTGGGGGCCTGGCTGTACGGGGTGCACCCCAAGGACGTGCCGCCCCAGGAGGACCCGCTGGCCCTGGCCCTGTTCGCCCGGGTGGCCCAGGTATTCACCGCCCCCGCTGGGGCGCTGGTGGGCTACGACGACGGGCATCCCCTGGAGCGGACCACCCGGATTGCCACCCTGGCCTGCGGCTACGGGGACGGGTATCCCCGGCTGAACGGCCAGGGCTGGGTATGGCTGGGAGGCGGACGGGCCCCGGTGCTGGGGCCGGTGTGCATGGACCAGATGATGGTGGACGTAACCGGGCTGGGCCGGGTAGAGCCGGGGGACGCGGCGCAGCTGCTGGGCGGCCCCATCGGCATAGACGAATACGCCAGCTGGCAGGGGCTCAACCGCAACGAGGCCCTGTGCCGCCTGACCCGCCGGACGCCCAGGTTGTACCTGCGGGGCGGAAAGATCATTCATCAAGAGGGAATGGGCTTATGAAGGAAAAGGACATCATGAACCTGGCCGCTCAGGTGGAGGACTGGATGACCGCCATCCGGCGGCAACTGCATCAGAACCCGGAGCTGGGCTTTGAGGAGGAACAGACCCAGGCGCTGATCTGCGCCAAGCTGGAGGAGCTGGGGGTGGCCTACCAGACCCAGCGCACCTGGGTGGTGGGGCTGATTCAGGGGGACCAGCCGGGGGGCACCGTGGCGCTGCGGGCGGACATGGACGCCCTGCCCCTCACCGAGATGACCCACCTGCCCTTTGGGTCGCGAGTGCCGGGCAAAATGCACGCCTGCGGCCACGACGCCCACGTGGCCATCCTGCTGGGGGCGGCCAAGGTGCTGTCGGAGCACCGGGGGGAGCTGGCGGGCAACGTGAAGCTTTTGTTCCAGCCCGCCGAGGAGACGGTGGGGGGCGCAAAGCCCATGGTGGAGGCGGGATGCCTGGAGAATCCCCACGTGGATTGGGCCTTTGGGCTGCACGTGATGCCCCACCTGCCGGTGGGCACGGTGGAGACCCGATTCGGGGCGCTAAACGCCTCCACCGACGACCTGAAGGTGACCCTATACGGCAAATCGGGCCACGGCGCCCATCCGGAGGGCGGGGCGGACGCCATCGTGTGCGCCGCCCAGCTGATCACCGCCCTGCAGAGCCTGGTATCCCGGTCCATCGCCCCCACCCAGGCGGCGGCGGTACACTTCGGCATGATCCAGGGCGGGTCCGCCCCCAACGTGCTGTGCGACAAGGTGTGCCTTACCGGCACCCTGCGCACGGTGTCGCCCCCCGTGCGGGCGCGGCTGAAGCGGCGGCTGCGGGAAATGTGCGCCGGGGTGTGCCAGGCCATGGGCTGCACCTGCGAGGTGGACATCGTGCCCGACTACGCCGCCCTGATTAACCATCCCCAGGAGACGAAACTGGTGCTGGACACCGCCGCGGCGCTGCTGGGGGAAACCCACGTGCTGGAGGCGGAGAGCCCCAGCATGGGAGCGGAGGACTTTTCCTACTTTATCGAGCATACCCCCGGCGCTTTCTTCCACCTGGGCTGCGCCGACCCGGCCCATATGCCCGCGCCGCCCCTGCACAGCCGGGGCTTTATGCTGGACGAGCGGTGTATGGCCCTGGGCGCGGCCATGGAGGTGGCCCTGGTGAACCGGCTGATCGGGAAGGAGCGGTAGGGCGATGAAGAAAATCTTTCTCTCGGCGGACATCGAGGGCACGGCGGGCATCGTCCACTGGGACGAGACGGAGACCGGCAAGCCCCTGTACGACCGCTTCGCCCGGCAGATGACCCGGGAGGTAGCCGCCGCCTGCCAGGGGGCCATGGCCGCTGGGGCCGGGGAAATCCTGGTGAAGGACGCCCACGACACGGGCCGCAACCTGGACCCGGAACAGCTGCCCCCCTGCGCCCGCATCTTCCGGGGCTGGGGGCGGGACCCCTATTCCATGATGGGGGGCCTGGAGCGGGATTTTGACGGGGTGGTGTTTACCGGCTATCATTCGGCGGCGGACACCGACGGAAACCCCTTGGCCCACACCATGAACCTGGGGATAGACCGGCTGACCATCAACGGGGAAACGGCTCCGGAGCTGCTGATCAACAGCCTGACCGCCGCCTATATGGGGGTGCCGGTGCGCTTCGTCAGCGGGGACGAGGCGCTATGCCGGTGGATGCACCGGATGTGCCCGGGCACGGTCACCGTGGCGACCAACCGGGGCGTGGGCAACGGGGCGGTGTGCCTGCACCCGGACGAGGCGGTGGAGCGAATCCGCGCCGGGGTGGAGGAGGCGCTTCACAGGCCCAAGGCGGACTGCCTGTTCCCCCTGCCGGAGGCGTTCGAGGTGGAGGTGCGCTACCGCCAGCACTTTATGGCCCACCGGGCCGGGTTCTATCCGGGGGCCAGGCAGACCGGTCCCCGCACGGTGGCCTTCCGGCATAACGACTACTTCCAGGTTTTGACATTTTTCGCCTTTGTCTTGTAAAGGACAAATCCCCTGTGCTATAATGATGAAGGATGTGGTGAAATGGCTAAGATTCGGCCCATCCGTCCCGGCGGGACGTTGGGCTTTGTAGGGCCCTCCGGAGCGGCGCCGGACCCCGGCATGGTGGAAGAAGCGGCGCGAATGGCCCGGGGCTGGGGCTATGGGGTTAAAATCGGCCCCAGCGCCACGGCCCGGTACGGCTACCTGTCGGGAGAGGACCCGCTGCGGGCGGGCGACCTGAACCGGATGTTTCGGGATGAGGACGTGGACGGGGTGGTATGCGTTCGGGGCGGCTACGGCCTGCCCCGCATACTGGACCGGCTGGATTACCCGGCCATCGCCCGGTCGGGGAAGGGCCTGCTGGGCTATTCGGACATCACCGCCCTGCACCTGGCGCTGTGGACGCACTGCCAGCTGCCCAGCCTCCACGGCCCCATGCCCACCACCGAGTGGGTGCGCCCCGGCTTTGCGGGGTTCACCCAGGACAGCCTGACGGCGCTGCTGGAGGACCGGCAAACGGGCAAACCCCTAGCCAATCCGCCGGGCTGCGCCCAGCCTCAGGCGCTGCGGGGAGGCTGCTGCGAGGGGGTGCTGGTGGGGGGCAACCTGTCCCTGGTGTGCGCCCTGATGGGTACGCCCCACATGCCCGACCTGCGGGGCAAGATATTGCTGCTGGAGGACGTGGACGAATACCTGTACCGCATCGACCGGATGCTGACCCAGCTGCGCCTGGCCGGGGCATTCTCCGCCTGCGCCGGGGTGGTGCTGGGCGCCTTCACCCGGTGCGAGCCCCAATACCCGGACCGGTCCCTCACCCTGGAGCAGATCCTTCAGGACTGCGTGGCGGAGGGGACCAAGGGCCCGGTGCTCAGCGGGTTGATGATCGGGCACTGCCGGGAGAAGATTTCCCTGGCCCTGGGGGTGCGCTACCGTCTGGACGCAGCGGCGGGGACCTTGACGCCCCTGGAATCCCCCTTCGGCCATTGAACTTTAGACGGTTTTTTTCCGTCTAAGACAAAAACTGGCTTACCACGGATATTGATTGGGAGGGAAAGGTATGAAGATGGCAAAACGGATAGCCGCCGCGCTGCTGGCCCTCATGCTGGCGCTGCCCGCCGTGGCGCTGGCCCAGATAGACGGGCGCAGCGACCATGGCGCCTTTGCGGTGGAACTGGGCGACAAGGTGTACGTGGTGCTGAACGAGAATACCCTGTACAGCGTCCCCAGCGAGGGCGGCCAGATGACCGTGGTAGATTCGGGCAGCTATCTGGACGAGCTGGTGACGGCCAACGGCGTGCTGTACTACCTGCGTACCGACGACGGGGTGACCAACATCATGCGGGTGGATCCGGACGGCAGCGTGGTGATCCTGTGCGCCTTTGAAAAGGACGTAGTGGTGAACCAACTGAGCTGGTACGACGACGTGCTCTACGTGCTGGCCAGCAACCGCCTGTACATCGTGGACCCCAACAACGGCGATACCCAGATACTGTGCGAGGAACAGTTGGACGAGTACGCCATCGTCAACGATGTGATCTTCTACGTATCCGCTACCGACATCAAGACCTATGAGCGCAACGCCCCCGCCCAGACCAACGCGGACGGCACCGTGGCCGATCCCCAGGTGCTGCGCCAGTCGGCGGGCGCTCTGTGGTGCATGAGCATCCTGGGCACCAGCCCGGAGAAGCTGGTGGACGAGGGCATTACCAACCTGCGGGCCTACGCCAACTACCTGTTCTTCCACAACCTGTCGGATAACTACATCATGGGCTCCACTACCGATATGTGGCTGGAAGGCAAGCTGTACCGCTACAACATCGAGACCCAGCAGACCGCCTCCCTGAACCTGGACTACGATTGGGATTATTTCCCCACCGACGCGGGCCTGGTGGTATACACCAGCCAGGATATCTCCCTGTATCCCCTTACCGGCGGCGAGGCCACCCAGCTGATGCAGCCTGAGGCCCGTACCGTGCTCACCGCGGCGGGGAGCAACGCCTACGTGTACGAGTACACCTACGCCAAGCTGACCCGGCTGCCCCTGGACGGCTCCGGCGCGGTGACCCTGGTGGACGACAGCGACGTGCTGCCCAGCACCGCCGATGCGGGAGAGGATACCGTGCTGGTGGACGAGGCAGGAGAGGACGCCATCACCACCGAGGAGGGGACTACGGACGTCACCTACGACGACGAGAGCGGCACCACCTCCGCGGGCACCGATTCCAGCTATATCTTCCCCAACTCTTCCACCAAAAAATTGACCCGCAGCCAGGTGCTGGCTATCGACAAATCCCTGTGGGGCTACGCCCGCAACGAGATTTACGCCCGCCACGGCTACGAGTTCCCGAAGGGCAAGTACGCTACCTACTTCGCCAAGAAGAGCTGGTATAAGCCCGGCGGCTTCTCCACCGGCTCGCTGAACTCCATCGAGTGGTACAACATGGAATTGATCAAGGGATTGGAACAGGAATACGGCCTGCTCAGTTCCTCCAGCTCCTCCAGCAGCAGCAATTCCTCGGCCAAGAACAACTACTACATCCTCAAGGAGGCCTCCAGCCGCAAGCTGACCAAGAAGTACCTGCGCAACAAGCTGGGTAGCAAGAGCAAGTACGCTTTGGCCCGCAACGAAATTCTGGCCCGCCATGGCTACGTGTTCAAGACCGCCAAGTACAAGAAGTACTTCAATAACCAGAAGTGGTACTCCCCCGGCGGGTATTCTTCCAGCAAGGTGAGCAGCATCGAGTGGTACAACATCGAATTGCTTAAGGAACTGGAAAACAAATAGGACACGGCTCCCGGGCTGCCGCGCCGGTGCGCGGCAGCCCTTTTACGTGGAAGCCGGAAGAAGGGGGAAGAAAAACGCCATGAAGCTCAACTACGACTGTATGATCTGCCAACTGAACAAGGAGCTGGACCTGGCTCGGGGCATCGTCCCGGAGGCGCGCCGGGTAGCCTTTCTCAAGGAGGTCTTCCAGGCCATGGGTCAGGTGGACATAGGCTGCGCCAGCCCCGCCATTACCCCCCTGCTGGACCAGGTGAACGCCCACTACGGCTTTGCCCGGCCCGACTACGAGCCCCTGAAGAAGCGCTATAACGACCGGATGATGGCCATATTGCCCCAGCTGCGCCGCCGGGTGGAGGCCTGCGCCGATCCGTTGGCCCAGGCCATCAAGCTGTCCCGTGCGGGCAACTATATCGATTTCGGCGCGTTCAAGGCCATCGACGACGGCCAATTGGACGCCCTGATCCAGCGGGCCTGGGATGAGGCCCTGGACCCGGCGGAGTACGCCGCCCTCACCGCCGACCTGGCCCGGGCGGCGCGGTTGACCTACGTCACGGACAACTGCGGCGAGGTGGTGCTGGACGGGCTGGTGCTGGAGCAGCTGGCCCGCCGCTTTCCCCAGCTGGAGATGACCGCGCTCACCCGGGGCGGCCCGGTGCTCAACGACGCCACCGAGGCCGACGCCCGGTACGTGGGCCTGGACCGGTACGCCCGGATCGCCGGCAACGGCTCCGACCTGGCGGGCTGCCAGATGTCCCGCATATCGCCCCAGGCCCGCCAGCTGCTGGAGGGAAGCGACGTGATCATCGCCAAGGGCATGGCCAACTTTGAAACGCTATGCGCCTGTGGTCTCAACGTGTATTACCTGTTCCTGTGCAAGTGCGATTACTTCGCCCGGCGGCTGAGCGTGCCCCTGATGACCGGTATGCTGGTCAACGAAAGGCGCATGAACCTGGCGGGCTGAGGCACGCCCCGCCGGGTGGGAAAAGGGAATTTTAGCCGGGACTTTCCGGATCGGGGGACCAATTTTAACCGGCGGGGGCTATAATGGAAAAAAATCCCATGGAGGGGGAAAAACCACAGCGGGAGGGGCATACCATGGGGAAACTGCCGTATGACGCTTACATTTTCGACCTGGACGGCACCATGACCCAGTCGGAACCGGGCATCGTGAAATCCGTCCAATATGCATTGGATAAGTTGGGGGTGGAGGGCTACGACCGGCAGAGCCTGCGCTTTGTGGTGGGGCCGCCCCTGATGTACAGCTTTCACCAGGTCATCGGGCTGAGCCAGCAGGACGCCTACCGGGCCATCGACCTGTATCGGGAACGCTATTCGGCAAAGGGCTGGTTGGAGAACTCGGTGTATACAGGCATTCCCGCCATGCTGCGCAGCTTAAAGGCTCAGGGAGCCTATCTGGCGGTGGCTACCGCCAAGCCGGAGCACTTTGCCCGCAAGGTGCTGGACCACTTTGGCTTGAGCAAATACTTCGACGGTTTAGCCGCGCCCCGGGACGAGGACGAGAGCCGGTTCAAGGAGCGGCTGGTGCGCCGGGTGCTGCCCCAGGGCGCCCGGGGGTGCATGGTGGGGGACAGGAACCTGGACGTGCAGGCGGGACAGGCCTGCGGATTGGATACCGTGGGCGCGCTGTACGGCTATGGAAGCCGGGAAGAACTGGAAAAGGCGGGAGCCACCTATATCGCCCGGGACGTGGAGCACCTGTCCCGTATTCTGCTGGGGGACCAGCCCCTTTCTCCCGGCAAGTTCATCACCCTGGAGGGCTGCGACGGGTGCGGCAAATCCACCCAGCACCATTTGCTGGCCCAGTGCCTGGAGGAGATGGGCCACCAGGTAGTGGTCACCCGGGAGCCGGGGGGCTGCCCCATCTCCGAGCGCATCCGGGACATCGTGCTGGACGCCCGGGAGGAGGGCATGAGCGACTTGTGCGAAGCGCTGTTGTTTGCCGCCGCCCGTACCCAGCACGTGCATCAGGTGATTCGCCCCGCCCTGGCGGCGGGCAAGGCGGTGCTGTGCGACCGCTTTGTGGATTCCTCTTTGGTATACCAGGGCGTGGGCCGGGGATTGGGCCCGGTGGTGGAAAAGATTAACCAGGCTGCGGTGGATGGGTGTATGCCCGATCTGACCATCCTGCTGGACATTGATCCCCACGCGGCGATGGCTCGCCGGACCGCCGCCAGCAGCCCGGACCGCATCGAGAAGGCGCCCCTGGAGTTTGTGGACCGGGTGTACCGGGCATACCGGGAGCTGGCCGCCGCCCAGCCCCAGCGCTACCGGATTGTGGATGCAGGGGGGGACCCCCGGCAGGTGTTCGCCCGCATTCGGGAAATCGTGGCCGCGGAGGTATGATTCCCCCGCGTTTAGGAGGTTTACGCCATGGAAAAGGGCCAGGAAAAACGCTGTTATTATTGCTTTGAACGGTTGAACGTCCACGGCCAGTGTCCCGCTTGCCATAAGGACCCTAACGCCCCGGTGCCCGAAAACCATCTGGCGCCGGGCACGGTGGTGCGCGGCCGCTTTCAGATGGGCCGGGCCCTGGGGCAGGACGCCCAGGGAATCGTGTACCTGGCCTTGGACCTGAAGACCCAGACCACGGTGCGCATCCGGGAGCTGTTCCCCCGGGGCGCGGTGCAGCGCATGGCGGATGGCTCGGTCCAGGTGCTGCCCGGCGGGGAGGCGGCCTTTGAGCAGGCCATGAGCAAGATGCGCTCCTCGGCGGATACCGGCGACCAACAGCGCCGCCGTGTGTTCTTCGAGTGGGGCGGCACCGGCTATCTTGCCCAGCGCCGGGTGAGCGGACCCGCCCCCGCGCCCCAGGCCGGAGAGGAGGACCAGGACCTCTCCACGGGCAGGATCACCCGCAAGGTGCTTATCCTGGCCGCCGTGGTGGTGCTGGTGGTGGTGGGTGGCATGATCTGGCTGATCTCCGCCGCCCGTACCCCCACCGACGTGACCAATCCCACCGGAGGCCTTACCGACGGCACCTGGGTGGCTCCCACCCCCACGCCTCTGCCCGCCGGGGCGGTCAGCGACCCCGACGACCTGGACATCGTGGACCCGGGCACCCTGGACTGGCGGGAGGAGGAACCCGCCCAGGATTTGGATACCCAGCCCGGCGCCTCCCAGGATGAGGACGACCTGGGCGGATGGGACGACTGGGAGGACTGGGAGGATGACGACTGGACCGGCGAGGATTGGGAGGATGACGACTGGATATACGACGGCCTCTGGACGCCTACCCCCAAGCCCACCCCCACCCCGGCCCCAACCCCGGTGACCAACTACCGCAAGGCCTCCAAGGCGCAGATCGAG
>DSLFC04102__coassemble_1835_pt1 | contig 10558 bp, 9 predicted proteins | sample DSLFC04102__metabat2_low_PE_004 | metagenome-assembled genome bin DSLFC04102
CCCCCGGGCCCCCGCCGTCAGGACGGCGCAAAGCCGGGCGGACTGGCGCCCGCCCGAACATGGCCGGACGGCGGGGCGTCAGGCATTTTTTCGCGCCACGGCGGCCTTGGCCTTCTGGACGATGTGGCTGGCAGTAAGTCCGAAGCGCTGCTGCAGGTAATCCTGAGGCCCTACCTCGCCGAATTCGTCCTCCACCGCCACGTACTCCAGGGGCGTGGGGCGGTTGGCAGCCAGGGCTTCCGCCACGGCGCTATACAGGCCGCCCACCTTGTTGTGGTTTTCGCAGGTGACCAAAGCGCCGGTCTGGGCGGCGCAACGAACCACCGCCTCCACATCCAGAGGCTTGACGGTGAACATATCCAGCACCTGGGCCTGGATGCCTTCGCCCGCCAACGTGGCCGCAGCCTGCATGGCTTCATGGACCATAATGCCGCAGGCGATTAGGGTCACGTCCCCGCCGGGGCGCAGTTGGATGGCCTTTCCAATTTCAAAGCGGCTGCCCGGCCGGTAGGTGAGGGCGTTGTTCTTGCGGCCCACCCGGATGTACTTGACGCCGGGCCGGTCCACGCACTGGCGCAGCAGGTCCTCCAGCATGGCCGAATCGGTGACATCCATCACGGTGGCCCCTGGAATGGCGCGATACAGGGCCATATCCTCAAAGGGCATATGGGTGCCCCCGTTAAAGGCGGCGCACACCCCCGGATCGCTGCCGATCATGGTCATAGCGTTGTGGGCGTAACCGGCGGAGAGAAACACCTGGTCGAAGCACCGGCGGGAGGCGAAGGTGCCGAAGGAGTGGGCGATGGGCTTGAACCCTACCGCCGCCAGCCCGGCGGCCACGCCGGCCATATTGGCCTCGGCGATGCCGCAGTTGATGGCCCGGTCCGGATGCTTCAGGTAGTAGCCATGGGTGCCGATGCAGCGCATCAGGTCGGCGTCCAGGTAGATCACCTGGGGGTCCTGGTCCAGCAGGCCGGTGATGGTCTGCCCCAGCACGTCCTTAAAGGCGCGGGGGTCTTTTCCCCCGGTGTATACGATGTGGATCATTGCTCCCCGCCTCCTTCCAGTTCCTCCAATTGGGCGCGCAGGCCGGCCAGCCAATTGTCGCACTGCTGGGCGGTCACGTTCAGGCTGTGGTTGTACTCGGTCTGTTCGACTTCCGGCACTCCGGCGCCCTTCACCGTATCCAGCACCAGGCAATGGGGCCTACCCTTCGCCTGAGCGCAGGCGGAAATGGCGGCCTGAATGGCCTCCACGTCGCCTCCGTTCACCTGCTGGGTATGGAAGCCGAAGGCGGAAAACTTGGCCGCGAAATCCAGGGGATTGAGGATATCCTTCACCCGGCCGTCCAATTGCTTTTTATTCCAGTCCACGCACCAGATCATGTTGTCCAAGCCCCTGTGGGCGGCCAGCATCGCCGCCTCCCAGGGCTGGCCCTCGTCCAGTTCCCCATCTCCCAGGATGAGGAACACCCGGCTGTCCAATCCCTTGAGCTTGTCGCCCAGGGCCATGCCCACCGCCAGAGATGAGCCCTGGCCCAGAGAGCCGGTGGTCATATCCACGCCGGGGGTCTTGGTGCGGTCGCAGTGGGAGGGAAAATGGGTGCCCGGTTGGTTCAATGTCTTGATCTCCTCGTAGGGGAAATAGCCTGACACCGCCAGGGCGGCGTACACCGCCGGTCCCGCGTGGCCCTTGGAACACACCAGTTTGTCCCGCTGGGGCCAATCAGGCTGCTGAGGGCGTACCCGCATCTCCCCGCCGTAAAGCACCGCCAGCAGGTCGCAAACGCTTAGCGCACCGCCCACATGGCCGAAACCCCTGGCTTTAAACTGCTCCACCGCGCCGATGCGTATCTTCAACGCCAGCGCCTGAAGCGCCTGGGTATGGTTCATATCGTCTTTCCTCCTTGTAAATATGATGTCCACCTTTTCTTCCTGCGCCGCCGGTACGCCGGACCGGCGGCGCTCAGCTGGGCCGGCGCTTCAACCAGCCCCCGCTTCATCCCCTGTCACCCTAGGCAAAGTAGAGCCGCCGTAGGGCATGGCCAGCACCGTGGCCTGGGGACCCAAGCGGGCCATGGCGGCATCGAAGGCCTGCTGGGCTGTGGGGAAGGGCACGAGAAAGAGGCTTTTCACAAAATCGGGCTCCATCTCGCTCACCAGGTAAATCTGGGCTTTTTCCAGCACCATGGCGATGGCCGCCGCCTTGTGCCCGCCCAGCTGGAACTCCCGGCCGATGCGCTCAATCATGCTGTGAGCGGTTGGGGCGCTGGTCATCCACTGTTCAAAGGTCTTTTCCCCCAGCCCCTCCTTGCAGGAGCCCATGAGCACCACCACGCCCCCCTCTTTCACGGCGTGCTTGGCGTTGTCCAGGGCCTTCTGGGTCTGGTACAGGTTGATATCCTTGGGCGCGCCGCCTTGGGACACCAGCACGATGTCCGCCCGGCGGGGAATCCGCTTCAGGTAGAACTTGTCCAGGAACGCGCAGCCCGCGCGGTGAGCGGCTACCTGGTCTCCCGCCACCGCCTTTACGATGCGCTTGTGCTCGTCCAGCACCACGTTGAGGATAAAATCGATTCCCACCATGGCCGCGGCTTCCTCGATATCCTCCCGCAGGGGATTGCCCGCCAGCCGCCCGGCGCAGGCCTCCTCCTGCACCATCATCCGGTGGTTCTCCTGGATGGCGGAGCGGGTAGACACCCCGGGCATCAGCGCCTTGCCGCCCCCGGAATACCCGGCGAAATAGTGGTACTCGATGTTGCCCAAACATATGCGCCTGTCCGCCTGGGCCACCACCCGGGTGATATCCACCGGGGTGCCACGGCTGGTGCGGCCAAAGCTGACGCAATCCTCCGGGTCGCTGTCCACGCAGCGTATCCGGCCCATGGCCTGGGGTCCGGCCAGACGGGCCATCTCCTGGGGCGTATGCTTTCTGTGGCTGCCCAGGGCGAACACCAAGGTCACGTCCTGGTCCCTTACCCCCGCCGCTTCCAACTGGTCCAGCAGGGGGCCCATTACCTGCCAGGTGGGCATGGGGCGGGTCACGTCGCTGGTGACGATGGCGATCTTTTCCCCGGGCCGCAGCATGTCCCGCAGCCGGGGTGCGCCGATGGGTTCTTCCAGGGCCCGGCGCACTTCCGCCTCCCCGGTGAGGCCCAGCTCCACCTGGTTGGGGGTCAGCACCCCCAGCAGGTTGTCCTGGGGCACCTCTACCCGCTCTACACCTTGGCCAAAGCCAAATTCCAGCATCATGGCCGGTCACCGCCCAAGGGGAAAACTTGGGCCGCGTGGCGCAGCGCCCTTACCACCGGCAGCTCCTCGCCGGTAAGGAAGCGAATCAGCGCCCCGCCTCCGGTACACAGATAGCCGATATCCTGGGTCTTTCCGTATTTCTTGGTGGCCGTCACGCTGTCGCCGCCGCCCACCACGGTGAAGGCCTGGGTATCTGCCAGGGCGTCCCACACCATTCGGGTACCCGCCTCGGTTTCCGGCTTCTCAAACACCCCCATGGGTCCGTTGACAAACACGGTCTTGGCCGCCCGGATGGCCCGCTGATAGGCCGCCGCCGTATTGGGGCCGATGTCCATGGCGCAGCCCTGGACGTACACCAAGTCCGTAGGCAACTGAATCTTGTCCCCATACCGCTCCAGCAGGGCCTGGGAGGATTGGATAAACTCCTGGTAGCCCTCCTTTCGGATGAAATCCAGGCTGGCCTGGCCGATGTCCTCGCCCTTGGCCGCCAGCAGGATGTTGCCCACCAATCCCCCCGTAAGCACCTGGTCCGCCGCGCCGCCCTTCAGCACCGTTTCCATCATCAGGAAGGCGTCGGCCACCTTGGCGCCGCCCAGTACAAAGACGCAGGGCCGCTGCGGCGACTGCATCAGCTGAGAAATGACGCAGTATTCCTTTTCAAACAGCCGCCCCATGCAGCTGGGCAGCAGTTGCTCGAATCCGCACAGGCTGGGCTGGTCCCGGTGGGCGGCGGCGAAGGCGTCGCATACGTACAGGTCTGCCAGGGGCGCCAGCTTGCTCACCACCTGGGTCTGGGCTTGCTGGGCGTGGGTCAGTTTTAAGTTCTTTTCAAACAGGGTCTGCTCCTCGGCGCAAAAGCGCACGTTATCCAGCAGCAGCGCTTCCCCGTCCTTCAGCTCCCGAATGGCCTGCCGGGCCAGGGGGCCGCACACGTCCTCAATCCACTTGACCTCCCGGCCCAATAGCCGGGACAGCACCAGGGCGTGGGGCCTGGTGGTATAGTAGTTCTTATACTCGATGTCGCTGCCCTGGTGGGCCAGCAGCACCACCCGGCCGCCTCCCTCCAGCAATTCCTCCACCGTAGGCACGCAAGCCTCGATGCGGTGGGTGCTCTTCAAGCTGTCCGTGGCCCGGTCTACCGGCTGGTTGATGTCCACCCGGCACAAAATCACTTTGCCCTTTACCGATACTTCGTCCAGGGTATGGATGCCAAAGCGCATATCCGCCCTCCTTCGGCGGCCGGGTTAGCCCCGCCGCCTGCGTACTGCCCCGGCCTTGATCCAGCCGGGAAACGATGGGAGGACGGGGGCGCGGCGCGCCCCCGTCTCGGAGATACCGGCTGCCCGCCGGTCAGTGCTTTTTGAATTTGCCGATGCCCAGATAGCCGTTGGTGGCGCTGGTGCCGCTCTCCCGGTCCGGCTGCATCTCCATGGCGGCCCGGATGGCGTCCATGGTCTCGGGAATGGTCACCGACTCCTGGGGGATGTTGATGGCGAACATGATGTCGTTGCCGCTCTCCACGATGGAGTCCTTCCACAGGCCGATCTCGTACATGTCGCCCCGCCGGTTGCCCAGGTCCCGGGCGTACTTGAACAGGCTGGCGTTGCCCTTGAATCCCTCGTCGATGGACACCACCCGAATGCGGGGGTGGGCCTCAAAGCAGGCCAGCGCCTGTTCCCGGGTAATCTTCTTGCCGTCCCGGCCGCTGGCCAGCACGGTGATGATGTGGCCGTGGGTCACCGGGGTATGCACCAGGATGCCGGTGGCCTCCACATGGGGCATGATGGTCATCAGGTCCACCGCCTGATGGGAGGGGGCCTTGTCGATCTGCAGGGCGTTGGTCAGGCCCCGATGGTAGTCGCCGGGATCGGCCACCCGCCGGATGATGGTGATGGCCACTTTGCTCACCCCTACAGCCCGGTCCAGGGCGTCCACCGCCCGGATCAGGCCCGTGGTGTTGCAGCTGGTGAGCTTGAGGTAATTGGCCCCCAATCCCTTTTCATAGTTGGCGTAGCCGTGGAAGAACACGTCCGCCACCGCGTTTTTCTCTCCGCCCTGGAACACCGCCTTGCGGCCCATCTTTTCGTAGAGCACCTTGTTCTTGGCGCCTACCCCGCCGGGGGCGCTGTCCAGCATGATATCGACCTTGCCGATCAGGTCCTCAAAGCTGCCCGCTACCGGGATATCCAGCTGGTCGAACTGGGCCTTGTCCGCCCCTTCCACCAGGTACAAATCGTACTTCACCCCGTTGGCCCCGATCATATCCCGCTCCCGCAGCGCCTGAATGGCCAGGGTGGGCGCCAAATCGGCCACCCCCACCAGCTCCATATCTCCCTGCATGGCCACCCCGTCGGCCAACCGCTGGCCGATGGTGCCGTATCCCGCTACCCCTACTTTAATCTTTTTCATACCGTTTTTTCAGCCTCCTCGCTATCTGCTCCGCCTCGCGGCAGGCCTCTGGCCTTCAGCCCCCCTTCAGGGGGCGCGCCGCCTCACGATTCCTCTACCTTGACCGGAACGCCGCCCAGCTGCCAGGACTTTTTGGCCGCGATGGCAATGCGCACCGGCTGCAGCCCGTCAAAGGAGCCCACCGGGGTATCCTGGCCCTTTAGGCAAGCCTCCACAAAGCTGTTCTCCTCCTGAATAAAGGCGTCGTTGTAGCGCTCCAGGAAGAAGTAGAGGGGCTTTTCCCTGTACACCCCGTCGCAGGTGTAATAGGTGGTGTTGTTGGGGGTTTCGTTTTCGGCGGCGATCATGCCCTTGCTGCCGAACACCTCCACCCGCTGGTCGTAGCCGTATACCGCCTGGCGGCTGTTGTCGATGACGCCCAGCGCACCGTTCTTAAAGCGCAGGGTGATGATGCAGGTATCCACATCCCCCGCCTGGCCGATGGCCGGGTCTACCAGGCAAGCGCCGAAGGTGGATACCTCCTCCACCTCGCTGCCAGACAGGTAGCGCACCATGTCGAAATCGTGGATGGTCATGTCCACGAAGATGCCCCCGGACACCTTCACGTAGCTGATGGGCGGGGCTTCCGGATCGCGGGAGGTGACCTTTACGATCTGTACGTCCCCGATGCCGCCTCCGGCCACCACGTCCCGCACGTGTTTAAAGTTGCGGTCAAAGCGGCGGTTGAAGCCCACCTGATATTTGACCCCGGATTCCTTCACCGCCTTGAGCACTTCCTGGATCTTGTCCAAATCGTGGTCGATGGGCTTTTCGCAGAAGATGTGCTTGCCCGCCTTGGCCGCCTCGATGGAGATGGGGGAGTGGGTGTCGGTGGAGGAGCAGATGAACACCGCGTCGATATTGGGGTCCTCCAATATGCGGTGGTAGTCCTCATACCAGGCGGGAATGCCCAGCTTGTGGGCCAGTTCCTTGGCCGCCGGGGCTCTTTAATACTTGCGGGCCTCCCGCTCATGGGCCAGGTGGTCCTCCCAGCAGGCCCGGTTCAGGGGATTTTCCGATACTTGGGGCGTGCCAACCCGCCACCAAGCGCCGTACCCGTCGGTCATGGATTTGGGCAGCACCTTGATGTCCAGCAGCACCGGCTGGTCCTGAATGTCCGCCGCGGCGATAAGCGCCCTTTCCAGTTCCTCCAAGGTGCGGCAGGTAAAGGCGGCGGCGCCGTAGCCCCGGGCGATGGCGGCGTAATCCACATGGATGAAGTCGCCGTCGTGTTTGCCGCTGGCGGTGCGGTAGCGCAGCTCGGTACACAAGGTATCGTTGCCCTGGGCGGTTTGCAGGTTGTTAATGCAGCCGAAGCTGGCGTTGTCGAACAGGCAGATGTTGATCTTTTTATGCTCCTGCACCGCGGTGAGCAGTTCCGAGTGCAGCATACAAAAGCTGCCGTCGCCCACCATGGCGTATACCTCCTTGACGCCCACGGCCAGCTTGACCCCCAGGGCGCCGGAAATCTCGTAGCCCATGCAGGAATAGCCGTACTCCATGTTATAGCTATCGGGGGTGCGGGGCCGCCACATCCGCTGCATACATCCGGGCAGGCTGCCCGAGGAGCCGATCACCACCCCGTCGGCGGGGATCAGCCGGTTGATGGCCCCCAGGGCCTGGGTTTGCGTGAGCCGGGCGCCCAGGTCCCGGGCGAAGCGGTGGGCGGAAGCAGCGTTGCGGTCGTTCACCAGGGGCACGTAGTCCGAGCCGGTATAGCGCTGGCCGTCCAGCCGGTTCAGCTCCTCCAGCCAATCGGCCTTGGCCTTCTCCACCTGATCGCCCCACTGCGCCTGGTAGCCCGCCAGGGCTTCCTCCAGGATGGGCAGCGCCGTCTTGGCGTCGGCAACCACCGCCACCGCGTCCAGCTTCAGCGCCTGGAAGGGGGACACGTTGATGTTCACAAACCGGGCGTCCTCCCGGAACAGCCACTTCGAGGAGGTGGTGAAGTCGGTATACCGGGTGCCCACCCCGATGATCAGGTCGGCTTCCTTGGCCAGCCGGTTGGCCGCCGCGCAGCCGGTAACCCCGATGCCCCCCAGGTTCAGGGGATGGTCCCACACCAGGGCGCTCTTGCCCGCCTGGGTCTCGCCGAAGGGGATGCCCAGCGCCTGGACGAAATGGCGCAGCTCCTGATGGGCCTCGGCGTAGCGCACGCCGCCGCCGCACACCAGCAGGGGCCTGCGGGCCTGGCGGATGGCCTGGGCCGCCGCCTGGATGGCCGCCTGGGTGGGGGGCCGCCGGTCCAGCACGTGTACCCGCCTGGCGAAAAAGCTGGCCGGGTAGTCGTAGGCCTCTCCCTCCACGTCCTGGGGCAGGGCCAGGCATACCGCGCCGGTGTCCGCCGGGTCGGTAAGCACCCTAAAAGCGCTGAGCAGGGCGCTCATCAGCTGTTCCGGGCGGTTGATGCGGTCGAAGTACCGGCACACCGGTCGGAAGGCGTCGTTGGTGGACAGGGATAAGTCGTGGGTCTGTTCGATTTGCTGCAATACCGGGTCGGGCTGGCGGCAGGCGTACACGTCCCCCGGCAGCAGCAGCACCGGGATGTTGTTGGCGGTGGCGGTAGCCGCCGCGGTGACCATGTTGGCCGCGCCGGGGCCCACGGAGCTGGTGACGGCAAAGATTTGCTTGCGCTTCATCTGCTTGGCAAAGGCTACCGCCGCATGGGCCATGCCCTGCTCATTTTTGCCCTGGTAGATTTCCAGCGACCGCCGCTCCTGGAGCAGCGCCTGACCCAGGCCCACCACGTTGCCGTGGCCGGGCAGCATGAACACGCCCCGTACGAAGCGCTGTTCTGCACCGTCTACGCTGATATACTGGTTTTCCAGAAAGCGCACCAGGGCCTGGGCCATGGTCAGACGAATGGTTTTCATGGGTCATCCCTCCAAACTGAAAATGTGCTGGTTCGCGTCGTCCTTCCACAGCCACTCGTGCTCTTCCTCGTCTATCCGGGTTTTGCGCCAGGGATCATCCGGCAGATGGCGGATGCCCCATACGTAGCACATGGCGTAGCCCGGCGCGCTCACCTGGGAATGAAAGCCATGGTTGATCACCGTCATGCCGTTGTGCCGGGAGATGTAGATCTCTCCGTTGGCAAAGCTGGCCCCAAAGCCCTGGGGATGGTCGAACCGGTAGAAATACACCTCGGGCTGGGGATGGTAATGGGGCGGATAGCTGGACCATTTGCCCGGGAGGTTGAGCACCTCCCCCAGCACCATGTTGGACCAGGGGGCGCTCTCGTAATCGAACAGCGTCTTGATCTCCCGGCGCATGCAGCCCATCAATTCCCCCTGATTCCCCGCGTGCTGCACCATGGTATCCTGGGGGGCGTACAGGCGGCTTTCAAAATCCCTGGGGTTATCGGTCATTTGCAGGTAGATTTCCGCATGGTCCAGGGCGGTCACCGTCCCCCTGACCCCCCTGGACAGGTGCAGGCACCAGGGATCGCAGCGGAAGCAATCGGGCCGGTTCGCCTCCTCCCGCTTGTCCTGCCAGGCAAATTCTACCCGGCCCTCCAGCAGCAGCAGGGCGGCTTCCTTTTCCTTTTCCCAGATTTCGTAGCGCTGGCCCTTTTTTAACACCAGCAGTCCCGCGTCCATGCCGGTGCCATAGTTCTCCCCATCTAGGGTCAGATAGGGAGTGTAGCCCGCCTCGGGCTTCTTTTGGATGTACATAGCGTCCTCCTATAGTCCGGTATGCTCCCGGATATATTGCCTGGCCTTCATGGCGTAGGCCAAGGGATTGGCCTTGGCCGGGTCCTGCTCGGCCTCCACCAGCAGCCAGCCCTCATAGCCCGCTTCGCTGAGTAGGGCGAATATGGGGTCAAAATCCACGCAGCCGTCCCCGGGCACGGTAAACGCGCCCTGACGCACCGCCTGCAAAAAGCTCATGCCCTCCGGGGCCACCCGGTCCACCACCGCCCGGCGCATATCCTTCAGATGCACATGGCCCACCCGCTTGGCATATTTCTTCAGCATGGCCAAGGGGTCCTCCCCGGCGAAGGTGAAGTGGCCGGTATCGTAGCACAGGAACACCTTGTCCGGATCGGTGCCCGCCAGCATCCGGTCGGTTTCCTGGGCGGTCTGCACCACGGTGCCCATGTGGTGGTGGAAGCACAGCTTGAAGCCCCGCTTCCCCGCCAGATCTCCCAGGTGGTTCAGCCCCTCGTTGAACCGGTCCCACTCCCCCTGGTCCATCACGTGCTTCTGATTGCCCAATACCGGGGTGTCCATCTGGCCTTGGATGGAGTAGCTCTGCTCCGATACGTTGATCCGGTTGGCCCCTACGGCGCTGAGGAAATCCAGCTCCCGCAGGAAGTCCGCCTCCACCCTCTCCATGGGCTGGGTGAGGATGAAGGAGCTGAACCACCGGGAGGCCACCCGCATTCCCCGCAGGTCCAGCTCCCACTTCAGCTCCGCCGGATCGCTGGGGTATTTGTTGCCGATCTCGGTGCCGGTGAATCCGGCCAAGGCCATTTCGCTCACTGTTTGGCGAAAGGTGTTTTCCGCGCCCAGCTCGGGCATATCGTCGTTGCACCAGCCGATAGGCGCTATGCCCAGGTATACCTTTTCCTTGTCAAACATAGGCTTTCCTCCTGGGGATGTCCCCCGTTGTTTCGCCGCCCTCGTGCGGCTTCGTGCTTTTTCGCCCCGGGGCCCGGCCGTCCGGCAGGCGGCCCCGCCCCCTCCACGGCCCTGTCGTCAGGGAGCCGCCTCGCTTTCCGGCCCGCCGCCGGTTTCCGGCGGCGGGCCGGGCCGAAGGAGGGAGTTATACCATGGCCAGCTTGCGGGCCCTGGCTTCGATTTTGCCCCGCGTCACGTCGATGGTCACCGCCAGGATGATCACCGAGCCGATGACGA